>Ga0210057_1000607_pt1 | contig 58827 bp, 66 predicted proteins | sample CryGeyCG2114_010_2_FD_183968 | JGI IMG/M metagenome (GOLD analysis project Ga0210057, IMG submission 183968) | Groundwater microbial communities from aquifer - Crystal Geyser CG10_big_fil_rev_8/21/14_0.10 (SPAdes) (version 2) | ecosystem: Environmental > Aquatic > Deep subsurface > Groundwater ...
GTCATGATAGCCTCCTTTTTGGCTTGCTAGTTTTTAATAACACTAACTAGTTTAGCCTTGGAGGCTATCGTTTTACAAGAACCCAAAGAAAAACCTACATGTCAACTAAATTGCTGAAACTTTAACAAAACCTGTCAAACGGGTGTAATAATTTGACTCAAATTTTAAAAAAGAATAAAATCTTTCTAAGGCTAGATTTCCAGTCTTAAAAATTTAATTCAGATATGTTACCAGTTTTACTAAAAGTCGGACCAATTACCATTACTATTATCGGTTTAATGATCTCTATATCATTTTTACTCGCCTCTTTTTCTATTTGGAAAAAAGGGAAAGAAGAGAACTTTGATGAAAATGAACTAATGGATGGAGTAATTCTAGTTTCTCTAATAAGCTTTATATTTTCTAGGCTAAGCTATTTTCTTTTTAATCCCCATAAATTAAATTCCTTTTTCTCCCTTTTTGAATTTATTAAAACACCAGGGTATGTTTGGGCAGGAGCCTTGATTGCTGGAATAATTGTTTTAATCATATTCTGTCAAAAAAGAAAGTGGGATTTCTTTAGGATTGGTGATCTTAGTGTTTTTGGTCTTAGTATGGGCTTTATCTTAACCCATTTAGGTTATTTTATTTCTCAGGTTGAGTTAAATAGATTTTTTTTCCAGCCCCACCTTTATTATTTTATTTTCTTTATTTTTCTTTATATTGCCTTAAATCTTTTAGAAAAAAATTATAGAAGTTTTGAATGGTATAAAAATAAAAGGGGAGAAGCTAATCCCGGCTTTATTCTTTTATCTTTTTTGCTCCTAAGCACCCTAACTAATCTAATTATTAGAACTATTTTTAATTCGTCATTTTCCTTTTTTAATCCTTACTTTATAACTGATCTTTTTATTATTATAATTACTATTTTCCTTTTTTATGTAAGAACCGGTAAAAGCAACTTGACAATTAACTTCCCGTGGTTTAAAAAGAGAAAGGATAATTACTTAAAAAAGACTAATTCAGGCCCGCATCTTAAAGCTGGCATGGAGGCAAACAAATGAAAATTAAATTTCCCTTACCAGTATTAAAACCGATTCAAAATTACTTAAAAAAGCAGGAAGAAAAACTTAAAAACAGGAAAAAATCTCTAGAAAAAGAAGATCCTTTTAATAACTCTGATCGGTTAATCGATAATGCTGCTTCAGATACAGAAGCAGCTGAAGAAGTTGGTCACGAGCGAGTATCAGCCTTAAAAAAAGAAATTGATAAAAATTTAATTAGAATCAGGAAATCCTTAACCAGAATTAAGCTGGGAAAGTATGGCTTGTGTGTAGAATGTCATAAAATGATTAACACTGACAGACTAGCGGTAAACCCGACGGCTGAACATTGCATAAAATGCAGCCAAAAACAAGAATCTAAGAGTGGGAAATAAGAAGGTTTTATTAATTATAATTACCGTAATTCTTCTCGATCAAGTAAGTAAGGTATTTTTACTAAGGTTTTTCCCCCAAACAATTTACTTTAATCAAGGAATTGCTTTTGGATTTTTACCTTCAAATCTATGGATAATGATAAATACCATTATCCTTTTGGTAATATTATTTTTTCTCTTAAAAATGATAAATAAAAATCAAGATATAAAACACCTTATTCTTTTTCTGGCTGGCGGAACAAGTAACCTTTTAGACAGGATTTTAAGAGGAAAAGTAATTGATTTTATTGATTTAACAATTTTTCCAGTCTTTAATTTAGCTGATATTTATATTATTTTTGGAGTTTTAGCTCTTATTTTAAATTTATTCTTTAAGCTCCCCAAAAAACAGCCCCTTGACATTAAAATCTAGTTTGTTACAATAACCCAGGATCAAGGTTTAGGCCTTGATTTTTTATTGATAAATTAGGCTATTTTTATGACTAAATCACTCTTTTTCAGCCTGATCCTGCTTAAAAACACCCTTAACCCCTTAAATGGAGCGGAGGACTATTCTTACCTGGATATAAACTTGTATCCTGAGATAAAACTGGAAGTAGAAGAAAAAGAAAGAGAATCAATAGAAGTGGTAGAAAAAAAGGTCATTTCAAAAAAAACCATTCCAGTCCAAAAACCAATCCTTCCAGAAAAAGAACCTGTTCCCATTCCAAGTCCGGTTAATTTGAAAATCATGTTTGAACAATATGCTAGTCAGTATAGCATTAGCCCTCAGGTGTTAATTAAAATAGCTAACTGTGAATCTCACTTCAATCCTAATGCTTTAAATGGACCTTATGGAGGAATGTATCAATACCAAGAAAGCACCTGGGTATCAACCAGGAAAGCGATGAGTGAAAATCCTGATCCAAATTTAAGATTTAACCCCGAAGAAGCCATTAAAACCACGGCTTTTAAAATCTCTCAAGGCGGAATAGGAGCCTGGCCTGTTTGCGGTAATTGATATAATAAAGGTAAAATGAGTGGCGAAATCCCTCCAGTCCAAAAAGAAAGTTCGGCAAATTATTTCTGAACTTGAATGGGACAAAATAGAAGATTTTAAACAAGCAGAAACAACTTGGAGAGTTTTTAAAAATTGGATTATGCAAGAAATAGAGAAAAGGCCGGACCTTAAGGATTCATATAGATATCAGATAGAAAAGATAGGTGTTCTTAAAAGACATGGGGATGCATACGAAGCTGGGGAGCCAATTTGTTTTAATGAGACTTATAGGTATATCATCCATTATATGAAGGAAAAGGCAGAAAACTTTTAATAGACTTTTCTTCTTTTCTCATGTTAAGATATTTCCATGCCTGAACCCTCAGTTCTTTTTCAAGATTCTTATCTTCTTGTTATTAACAAACCCTCAGGTTTAGTAGTTAATCGGGCAGAATCAGTTAAGGAGAAAACCCTTCAGGACTGGATGGAAGAAAAATATCCTAAAATATTTGATTTAAAGAATATTAAAGCTTTAACTAAAAATAAAGATAATATTTCTGAAGAAGAAATTGTTTTTCTTAACCGCTCCGGGTTAGTTCACCGTCTGGATAAAGATACTTCAGGCTTAATGGTTTTAGCTAAAAATTCTAAAACTTTATTTAACCTCCAAAGCCAATTTAAACAAAGAAAGGTTATAAAAAAATACTATTGTTTAGTTCATGGAAAAGTGGAACCTAAAGTAGGGGATATAAGATTACCTTTAGGAAGAAAACCTCAGGACAGTCGAAAGTTTACTGTCCGTTTGGCTGGCCGGAAAGCCGTAACAGAATACAAAGTTTTAAAATACTTAAGTTGGGAGAATGAAAACTTTTCTTTTGTAGAAGTTAATTTAAAAACCGGCCGGACCCACCAAATTAGAGTCCATTTTAAATATTTAAGCCATCCTTTAGTGGGAGATAAAATATATTTATCTAAAAAAAGGTATAAAAAAGATCTTTTATGGTGTCCCAGGCTTTTTTTACACTCCTTTTTCTTAAGCTTTAGTCATCCAGATTCTTTGAAAAAGCTTGAGTTTAAAACTGATTTACCAGCTGATTTAGAAAAAATAGTTGAATAATTAATTTAATTAATATTACTTTTTTTAGGATTTCATTTATGAGAGTAACCCGGAGTCACAGAAAAGTGGTTTTAAAAAAAGCAAAGATAGTTATGATTCGTTTAATTACCTTGATTGTCTTTACCTTTTTTCTTTTCTGCCTAATATTTATTTTAAGTTCTTTTAATAAGACTTGTTGGTTAGGGAAAACAAATTTTAACCTTGTAATTCAAGCTAATAACCTCTTTATTTACTCCTTTCATTCTAATGAAGGATTAAATATTATTAGTTTTCCTCAAAAAACATACTTGCCAGTCGCCAAAGCCTACGGAGAATATGATTTAACTAAAATATTTAGCCTAGGTGAAACCGAAGATATTTCCGGCGGTGAGCTTTTAAAAATATCTTTACAAAACTTTTTTAAAGCGCCAATGGATGGTTTTTTAGTTTTAAAAGACCCTTTAAAATGCCAGCTTAATCTTCAGGATCTAGAAAAGGGCAGGCTGACTTCTTTATATGTTTGTCTTTTAAAAGGAGAGATCGCGACTGATTTAACCTTCCTTGATATTTTTAAGCTATTTAAAGAGCTTTCTTTTTTAAAAATTAATCAAGTTGATTTAGTTAGAATAGAGGAGACTAAGCTTTATCAGGAAGAATATTTAGCTGATCAAAGTGAGATTTGGAAAATTGATCCGGTTTTAATTGATGATTTCTCTCAAAAACAATTTGCCGATCAGAAAATACTAGTTGAAAAGCTGGGTTTGGCAGTAGTTAATAAAACCAATTATCCTAAGTTAGCTAAAGAAGCAAGCAGGTTGCTTAATAATATTGGGGGAGAAGTTTTGCTAATTAGCAGTAAGACAGATAGGAGTTGTTCTCAATCATCCCTTTTTTACCAAAACAAAGATCTTAAAAATAGCTACACCTTTAAAAAGGTATTAAGAACTTTTAAAGTCAGCCAAAAAGGATTGAAAAGTGAACTTAAAACTGATCTGGAGTTGGTTTTATGTCAGGACTATTTAAACTTATTTTATATCAAATAGTTTATTCTTCTAGATTTTCAATTTCTTGAATCGGTTCTCGATCTAAGGCTTCTGGGGGAATATAGGAAAGATACTGGTCTTTGCTGGTGGCAAATGAAGGAATATCTAAATTTTTTTTGCTTTTAGAAACTTCTTTAATAAAAATAGTAAGTTGTTTTTCGGAAACAGATTTAACCACTGCTTTATACTGATTACCATTTTTAATTAATCTAAATAACCGGTTTGATAAATCATCTGGTATCTTTCCTAAATATTTTTTTGAATCATCATAAACAGAGATAGAGTGTTTTTTTGGAACCAGCTTAACGGGCATACTAGTTTCAACTTCAAAAATCACCTTAGGCGAAGCTAGACCTACTAAAGAAACAATTTTAGTTTTGCCTGGCTCTTCCAAAAATATTCCAGGATCAACTTTAATTGTTCTTTTTTGGTTCTTAACCCTTCTTTCATTATTTATATATTTATTTAAATTTTTTTGAGCAATTTGATTAAAGCGATCTAAGCGCAAGATTTTCCGGTAGGTTTTTAAGGCCAATTCAGTATTTGCTAAACAAATATAAGCTTTAGCTAGACGGCATAAAGCATCAATGTCTTTGGAATTTTTTTTCAAGCTTTGAAGATTTAAGTCTCGGGCCTCCTGCCAATTTCCTTCAAGAGCTTTATTAATGGCCAGTTTAGATAGATCTGAGTTGGGCATTTGCTTGTCACATCTTTTCAAGTTTGAAGACTTTTGTCAAGAGCGATATAATATGACCTTAGAATGTCCGGACACTCGAAATGGAGCACTATTAAGCATGATAAGGGTATTGCTGATAAAAAAAGAGGCAAAATCTTTTCTAAATTAGCTAAAGCAGTTACCCTAGCTGTCAAAGAAGGAGGAGACGATATTAATTCTAACGCTAAACTTCGGTTCGCTATTGATCAAGCCAGACAGTCAAACATGCCTAACGATAATATAAAAAGAGCCATTAAAAGAGGTAGCGGGGCAGAAAAGGGGAGTCAATTAGAAGAAATTGTATATGAGGGCTTTGGACCACAGAAAATTGCTTTGATAATTGAAAGTATTACTGATAATCGCAATCGAACTTCATCTGATTTAAAGACTTTTTTGGAAAAAAGAGGGGGGGTCTTGGCTAGCCAAGGAGCAGTAACTTACCTTTTTAAAAGAAAAGGACAGATTTTAGTGGAAAAAGAGACTGACTTAGAAAGCCAAACTCTAAAGTTGATTGATTTGGGAATTGATGATTTTGAAGAAGAAGAGGGATTTATTGTTCTTTATGTTCAATCTGATAAGCTAGATAGTTTAAGAAAACAAATATTGGCTCTTAACTTTAATATTAAAGAAGCAATGTTAATATATAAAGCAGAAACTCTAATGGTTGTTGAAGAGAAAGACAAACAGGAAAAAATAATTAACTTTTTAAAAGAACTAGAAGAATTAGATGATGTTCAGACAGTTTATTGCAACGCTGATTTTCCTGGTTGAATAATTACTTTATATGACTAAAAGAAGAAGGTTATTAATTGAAGCAGCTTTGCTTTCCCTTGGTTTACTGGGAATTCAATCAGTTGATATTAGCTATCGTTATCTAGTAATCCTTTTTTTAGGCATAGCCGCTTATTTTTTAACAGCCTTTTCTCTTAAAGAAGATTTGAAGAAAATTAGCTTTCTGATGAACTTGCCCTTACCAGCCCTTTATACCATGGGGGTGGCTCTTTTTTATTTTCTTCTCCCAGAGGTTTTTTTAAGCCGTTTATTTATCCTTATTTTTTTTGGGATTGGAATGTATGCTCTTTTACTAATTGAAAATATTTTTACAATTGCCACCGAAAAAACCATTCAGCTTTTAAGAGCGGCAAGGGCAGTCGGTTTTTTAATGACCCTAGTAACAGCCTTTCTATTTTATGACACTCTTTTTTCTTTTCGCCTGCCGTCTTATATTAACAGCCTAGGTGTTTTTAGCCTTAGTTTTCTATTAATTCTACCTTCATTATGGACAATTTCCTTAAGTGATAGGTTGGGAAGAAGACTTATTGATTACAGTTTGGTTTTGTCTTTGGTTATGGGCCAGCTAGCTTTATTCATTTCTTTTTGGCCCTTAAGTATTGCGGCTGTTTCTTTATTTTTAGTTACCAGTCTTTATGTTATCTTGGGTATCAGCCAAAACTTTTTAAGTGGGCGATTGTTTAAAAATACCATGGCAGAATATTTAAGAGTTGGGATAATTGTTTTTATTATTACTTTTTTTCTGGCATCATGGGGATAATATAATATTTTCTGGATTAATAAAAATAATTAAGAGACATAAATAAGGGGAGAGGGAAGTCTTAAAAATAGGTAAAGATTACATATATCCTATAGTATCCTATAGTAAAGCTGTTATTTCACGAGAAAAGCCTAATTTTCACGATAGCACTTTTGTTATTGTATTGATAACAGGCTAAAATATCTGTTTTGTTCGGGTAGTCTAGTCTGATATAGTTGTGGAAAACTTCTTTTATAGGGGAAGGGCTGACTCCACTGTCAGAGGTATCCTAATTAGTAATTAATAAATCTATAAACATTATAATAAGGTTTTTTTAGGGTGCCTTATTATTTGGTGTTCTCTTCTAAGCGATGGGAGAGTTAAATCTATGTTGTCGCACAATGTATCTTTTGCGACTACTCTGGGGGTAATTGAGAGAAGAGGATGTTTGGATCATTTTTTCCAATTTACATATTTAAATATTTCAAGTTTTGTTTGTTTATATTTTTTTTATTTAATCTTCCCTTTTATTTGGCTTAGTGACAAATATTTCTTCTTTGTCTTTATTTGTTCTAGTTTGAAAAGATTAATTCCACTTAAACCTTCTTTGACATTCTCGGACTAAAATTTATATATTTTTTCAATTGTTATTTGACCAAGATGACTAATCCATCATCTTTATTTTAATGGAGGCCTTAGAATCGAGCTTATTAGTTTTAACTGAGAGAAAGTAAGAACCAATAGACTTTTTTTAGGTCTGAATTCAGCTTAAAACTATATCTTTTAGAGTTTAAGATCTTAATGATTATGATTTATAGACTAGTTTTAAAAAATCCGTTAACAATTAAGGATTCTAATAATTAATTGTTAAATAAACCCCAGTCATGATTAAAGAAATTTAAGTTAAAGAGTTTAAAGAAAAAATAGATTAACTAACAAGGGTTAATAATAAAAATTTTATACCAGTTTAAAAAAGCTTCTAAAGCTTCGTTTAATTTACGTCGCACAATATTAGGTCTTCAGAAGACATCTGAAGCCATTTACTATTTATGACTATTTTTGATCTCTTTTATCAGGCAGGACTTGACAAGACAAGGAAAATAAGACAAAATAAATAGTCGCACAATAAGCCTTCTCCCCTGCCCCGGAATATGGCTTAATAATATTTTTTAAAAAAAGAGTTAAGTTAAAAAGAATAAGAGGTAGTAATTAGATTTAGCAGAAAGCATTCCTTAAAATAGAAAAGATATAATCTTTAATTCACTCTAAGTAATAATTTTAATCCTTGTGAAATTATAGGTTTAATTCTATAAAAATTATAGGATAAGAAAGTAAATAATTAAATTTTGGATAAGAGAAAGACATAATCATTACGCCTAACAACTGGAAAAAATTAATAATAAAAATACTTGATTTATAAAGCAATTTTATAGTTATCCACAATTTGGCACTATTTTTATTAAAGTGCCAAGAAAAAAACTAAAAAACAAGAATAAAAACCGAAAGCAATAGAGAAAAATGAAAGAGACAATTAAAAAAAATATAAGTAAAATTAAGCGGACTGAGCTTGATCGATGGGTTGAAGAATTCTTTGAGTATTTAAGTATTGAAAAGAATTGTTCTAAGCTAACCATTAGAAACTATAAACATTACCTTAGCCGGTTCTCTACTTGGTTTTATAAAAACTATCCTCGGAAAAAATTGTACGACTTAAGCTTAAAAGTGATTAAGAAGTATCGGGTTTACCTATCTCGTTATGTGGATAAAAATGGTATTCCTTTAAAGAGAATTACCCAGGTATATCATTTAATTTGCCTTAGATCGTTTCTTAAGTTTTTAGGAAAAAATGATGTTAAGAGTTTGAACCCAGAAAAAATTGAACTACCTAAGGCGGAAAGTCAGTCTTTAAAATTTTTAAACCCAGAACAATTGAATCGACTTTTAAATAGTCCTTCAGTATCTAAAATCCAAGGCCTCAGAAATAAAACTATTTTAGAACTTCTTTTCTCAACCGGTTTAAGAGTTTCAGAGCTGACTAAATTAAACCGGGATCAACTTGATTTTAAAAGAAGAGAGTTTGGAGTTATTGGTAAAGGTAGTCGGCCAAGGGTGGTTTTTTTATCAGACCGAGCCGTAAAATGGCTTAAACTATATTTAGAAAAAAGAGAAGATGATTGGCAGCCTCTTTTTGTGAGATTCTGCGGGAAAATTAATGAGGTTAACCAAGGTGAAAAAATGAGGCTTAGTCCTAGAACTGTTCAAAGAATTGTTGGTAAGTATGTCAAGAAAGCCAAGCTGCCGATTAAAATAACCCCTCACGGAATTAGACATTCTTTTGCAACTGATCTTTTAAGTAGAGGGGCAGATATTAGAAGTGTTCAAGAAATGCTGGGTCATAAAAATATTGCTACTACTCAAATCTATACTCATGTCACTAATGCCCAGCTTAAAAAAATCCATGAGAAGTTTCATTCAGGCAATGAAGATAAAGAAGATAAAAATCTGTAGTTTTATTCCTTTAGATTTTAGTGTAAAGAATTTGCTAAAGCTTCAGCAATAATAATGTTAGTTTTTGCCTTATCAATAGCCGCAGAGAGATCGGTCATGCTTTCAGGGTTTTTAGGAATTGCCTGGGCATTTCAACAACTTGTTTCGTAACCTCTCATAACCTCAGTCGCTATTTCAGGGTTTTCAGGCGCGTTATCAATTCCTGTAGCCAATTCAAGGCCTGAAAATATTAGATTTATACTAGCTTTGGATGCAGCCATTTCTAACTCAACTTCATCTTGAAGATTTTGAATTGCCTTTATTACTGCTTTAACCTTATCAGGGATTGGCAATTCCCTCATTTGTAGTTTACTTTTTTAATTATTAAAATTATTAGGTTAGATTATCTCGTAACTTAGGGTAATTATCACTTTTATTTCCTGACTGCCCGGCATAATCTGGGTTTCTTCGTCTTTAGCTTCTAAAGTAATCCCTCCTAAAGACCGGGGGGCAAAAGCACTTGGCAAGTCTTCTTGAACAGAAATAATTTTTCCCAACCTAACTCCAGAAATATTGGCCAGATTTTTAGCCTTTTCTTTAGCTTTGGCAACTGCTTCTTCTCTAGCCTTGTTTTTTTCCTTTTCCAAATCTTCTTCATCCAGGGAAAAGCTTAAACTTCCGATTTGATTAGCCCCATTTTTGCTTCCCAGATCAATTACCTGGTTTATCTTATCAAAGTCTTTTACTTTAACCCTTAAACTGGTATCAACTACATAGCCAGTTACCCTTCTTTCTCCCAGAGGACCGTAATTAGGATAAACTTGATAAGATAAAGTTTTAATATCTTTTTCATCAATTTTTAAAACTTTTAATTCATCTTGAATTGTGTTTATAACTCGATTTGCCTCTTTTTGAGCTTCAGCAACTGTCATTTTTTCTATTCTAATCCCTAAATTAATTTCCGCTAAATTAGGAACAGCTGTTACTAGGCCTTCGCCCGAGACATCAAAAGTATTTTTCTTTTCTACCGTTGTCTGGGAAACAGAGATAGGTACTGGTCCAGCCAGCTTAAAAAAAGCATAAGCGACTACAAAAGTAGCCCCCACACTGGCAAAGACAGTTGTTAAAGATGAAGATAAAATTTTTTCTGAGATTTTCATTTTAACCTCCAAAAATTATTAAACAGTTATTTAGGATTCAACAGGAGGGAGTTCACAATCTAGGCCTGGTGTAAACCCGGCTCTTATTAAGGCTTGCATTTCCGTGTGTCTAGATTCATCTAGTTGGTAAAGTTCAGGTGCAATATCACCTTCTTTAGCCAATTGGACTACTGTTTCAGAATGATTTGGATTAGTAAGTATAGCTTCCACTTATTTCACCTCCCTTTTTAAAAAAGCAACGGCAGCGACTAGGTCATTTTCTTTGGCAAATCTCATTAAAATTACTCCTTGAGTATCCCGGCCGCACCGCCTAATGTTTTTAACAGGCAATTTAATCACTTGTGCTTTTTTAGAAGTAATTACAATCTGTTTTATTTCCTGATTAAGTAATAAAGCGGCCACAATTTTTCCAGTTTTGGCGGTCACTTTAGCCACTTTAACTCCCACCCCAGCTCTTTTCTGAATTGGAAAGGACTTAACTGGGGTTTTTTTACCTAAACCTTTTTCCGTTACTACTAGAAGCTCCTGGAAAAACTTTCTTCTTTTATCTTGGGGAATATTAGGTTTTCCAGGCAAAACTTCAGCGGCGACCACATAATCATCTTCTTTGGTTTTTATGCCTTTCATGCCTGAGGCAGACCGGCCCATGGGTCGAACATCAGCTTCTTTAAACTTAATTGCTTTACCTTCATGGGTAATAATCATTATCTCATCATCTCCACTGGTGGGAACCACTTTTATTAATCGGTCATCACTTTTAAGTCTAATAGCAATTAGCCCATTAGTTCTAATTTTTTTAAAGGAATTAATGTCTGTTTTTTTAACTTGACCCTTTTTAGTAATCATCAAAAGATATTTTTTATGGGTATCTTTTGGGAGTCTTAAAACTGCCTGAACTTTTTCTCCCTGATTAATATTAATTAAGTTAATAATGGCTTGGCCTTTGCTTTGTCTGGAAGTCTCAGGTAGATCAAAGACCTTTAAGAAGAAGACTTTACCCCTGTCAGTAAAAAAGTAAAGGTGGTCATGAGTATTGGCGGACATAATTTCTGAGATTTCATCCGCATCTTTAGTGTTCATGCCGGTGACTCCCTTACCCCCTCTTCTTTGGCTTCTGTAAGTCGTCATAGGTAAACGCTTAATATAGCCGGTTTTAGTGATGGTTACCAAACATTCCTGTTTAGGGACCATATCTTCTTCACTAATATCTTCTAAAGCCTTTTTAAAGACCTTGGTTTTTCTTTCATCTCCATAAGTTTTTTTTAGATAATCGATCTCTGTGACAATAACCTTAAGAATTTTTTTAGGATGCATTAAAAGATCAAGTAAATATTTAATGGTTTCCTGAATCATTTTATATTCATCCTCAATCTTTTTTCTTTCCAAAGCTGCGAGTCTCCGAAGTTGCATGTCTAAAATAGCGACTGCTTGAACTTCAGTTAATTTAAACTTTTTCATTAATCTTTCTTTAGCAATATCAGCGTCTGGTGATTTTTTAATTGTTTCAATAACCGCATCTAAATTATCTAGGGCAATTTTTAAACCTTCTAAGATGTGGGCTCTGTCCCGAGCGCTTTTAAGTTCAAACTGGCTTTTCTTAGCAATTACCAGCAGACGGTGTTTAACAAATTCCTGAAGAATTGTTTTTAAGTTTACCAATTGAGGAGTGCCTTTAATCAGGGTAACCATATTAACCGGAAAGCTAGTTTGCATACTAGAGTGTTTATAAAGGTTATTTAAGATGGCTTTGGGTCGGCCCTCTCGCTTTAACTCAATTACCACCTGCATTCCTTTTCTATCAGACTCATCTCTTAGGCCAGAAATACCCTTGATTTTTTTACCTTTAACCATCTGGGCAATTTTCTGGATCAATCTGGCTTTATTAACTTGATAAGGCAGTTCTTTAATTAAAATTCGGTACTTGCCTCCCCTAGCTTCTTCAATTGAAGTTTTGGCCCGAATAATTATCTTGCCCCGGCCGGTAGTATAAGCTTCTTTAATCTGGTTCCAGTTATAAATCTCTCCGGCAGTGGGAAAATCAGGACCATTAATATGTTCTAAAAGATCATCAATTGTTGCTTCCGAATAAAAATTTCCAACTAAATCTTCAGCTTTAACTTCACCTGGATCTTTTCCTTTTAAATCTTTAAGGTTTTCTGATTTGCCCTTTTGAATTATTAATTTAATCGCTTCAGCCACTTCATTTAAATTATGGGGAGGAATTTTAGTGGCCATGCCAACGGCAATTCCGTCAGCTCCCATTAAAAGTAAGTTGGGCAGCTTGGCCGGCAGAAAAGCCGGTTCTTTTAAAGAAGCATCAAAGTTATCAATAAAATCAACTGTTTTTTTATCAATGTCTAATAGTAGTTCTTGGCTGATCTTGGCCATTCTAACTTCGGTATAACGCATGGCGGCCGCCGGATCACCATCAACTGAACCAAAGTTACCATGACCATCAACTAAGGGATAACGGAGAGAAAAATCCTGAGCCATTCTGACCAGAGCATCATAAATGGCCTGGTCACCATGAGGGTGGTATTTACCCATACATTCACCGGTAACTTTAGCTGATTTTGTGTAGCGAGCTGAATGGGATAAGCCCATTTTATACATTGCATATAGAATTCTTCTTTGAACTGGTTTTAAACCGTCTCTCAGGTCGGGTAAGGCTCGGGAAACAATCACGCTCATAGAATAATTAAGATAAGAGCGTTTCATTTCCTCTACAATCTTTGTCTGGAGAATTTTGCCTATTCCTTGCCGGTTAACTATTTTGCCATTGTTATTATCATCAAGAAAATGGTTGTTATTTTCCATTTCTTCTGGACTATTTTTTATTTTTTTTTCTGGTTTTTCTTTTTTTTCAGCCATTATAATATTTAAACTATATTAACTAAGACTTTTTGTCTTGGTTATTTTAATTATTTTATCTAAATTGCCCTTTCAATTAGGGGTACAACCTCTTTTTTCCGGGACATAATTGGTCCTAGGTCAAAAACCCCGTTTTCAACTTCCCTGGCCAGAGGAAAGGCCTTTTTTAATAAAGTTTCATCTTCTTTTAAACAAAAAACATGACTGTTAACTTTTAAAACATTTGTCAGCAAGCAAAAAGCATAATTAAGTTTCATTTCTTTTTTTAAGGTTTTAAGTTCATTTAAAAAAGAACTAGTATCTTTTACTAAAGCTTCTATTTCTGCTGTTTCTATTTGATTAATAAAGACTTTTTTTCCTTTAAAATCATTGATTTTATAGTCCTTAGTTAAAATTTCTTTTTTAGTCAGGTTTTTTAAAGATGATTTAGCTTTAAAAATTTCTAAAGTTAAATCATCTAAATTTTTAAGTTGAGCGACTTTATTGAGTTGACTAATTACTAGTTTATCTTTCTTAGTGGTGGTGGGCGATTTAAGGCCAACCGTATCCGATAAAATAGCCGAGATCATTAGAGAAGATAAATCCTTATCCGGTTTAACTTGGGTAATTTCCATAAGCCAATAAACTAAGGTAGAACTTGAACCCCAGGGTTTAGTGGTGATAAATATAGGTGACCCGAGGTTTAAAGATACCTTGTGATGATCAAAAATATTAGTGATCATTTCATCTTTAATGCCTTTAAGTCTTTGAGAGATTTCATTATGATCTACTAAAACAAAATTATCAGTCGTTTTAATATCCTGACTCTTTAAAACTCGAGGTAAGGAAGTTTTAAACTTTTTGAAAATAGTTTGGGTTTCTAAGTTAGCCTTACTAGCTAAAACAGCCTTAGCTTTTGTTTGTTTAAAACATGGAGCTTTAAGAAATAAATATTCTAAAGCTAGGGCGGAAACTACTGAGTCTAAATCTGGTTTATGATGGCCAATAATATAATTCATATTTTAAATATCTAAAGTTGCCATTTTAGCATTAGTTTGAATGAATCTTTTTCTAGGGGGAACATCTTCTCCCATTAACATATTGAAAACCTGGTCTGCTTGAGCGGCATCTTCATTAGTGACTTGTTTTAAAGTTCTTCCTTTGGGATCCATGGTTGTTTCCCATAATTGATTGGGATTCATTTCTCCCAAACCCTTATATCTTTGTAAGGTATAGTTTTTAAGCTTTTGGCAAATTTTTTCTCTTTCATCTTCATTATAGGCATAAAAGATGTTTTTTCCAGATTGGATTTTAAATAAAGGAGGCATGGCAATATATAGATAGCCTTGATCAACAATTGGTCTTAAATGGCGGTAGAAAAAGGTTAACAGTAAAGTAACAATGTGTTCACCGTCAACATCAGCGTCACACATAATGATAACCCGGTGATAACGAAGCTTTTCCGTGTTAATGGTCTCCCCGACTCCCATTCCCAAGGCAATAATCAAAGCTTTTAATTCCTCAAAGTTAATAATCTTGTCCAGTCTGGCTCTCTCGGTATTTAAAATCTTGCCTCCTAAAGGCAGGATTGCCTGAAATTTTCTATCCCTACCTTGTTTTGCACTATTATGAACAAATACTCCTGAAGCTAGGGCAAAATTATGAGTTTTTAAAACTTCTAAATCATAAACATCCATCCTTTTTTTAAGCTTAATAATTTGTTTAATTTTATGATTAGAATGAGTAATTGTTCTTTCCATTTGTTGAAGATTATTGTTAAAAAAGCGCTGACAAAAAGTTTCTAGCTTGAGTAAGTTTGGTTTTCGTTTTGGATTAAGTCTGAGCTGATCATATTCAATTTTATCAATTTTAGAGTTTTTATCCCAAACTAAGCGGAGAGCATTTAGTGTTTCTTGGTAATATAGTTTATTATAAGTGTTTTTTCTTTTTGTTCTAAATTCCTTTGTCCACTGTTTTTTGGTTTTATTACTTCTCCATTCTAAAAGACTAGGGCTAGCCCATTGTTTTTTAGATAATATTGAAAGTTTTTCTCGTCGGTCAGGATTATTTTCAAAAAAAGTTTTTGTTTTTTTTGCTTGAGCCTGTCGATTTTCTACTTTACTCCAATATTTTTTTTGAGCCTTATAAAGTATTTGCTTATTTTTTTTCTGGTAATCAGGATTGTTATTATAAAATTCAATGTATTTTCTTGCCATATATTTTTTATAATCTTTATTTTGCCATTGTTTTTTAGCTCTTTGAGAAAGCAGTTTTCTCATTCCTGGAGTAGACATAGCCCTTCTTATTTTGTCTTTAAACTTTTTTGTTTTATGAAGTTTAACAATTTTTTCCATTACATCTGGCCGATGAAGTGTTTTATCCAATATTTCTTGGTGTAATTTTAAATGTTTTTCCCGGGATAGTCGTTCAATATTATTAGGATTATTATTTAGTTTGTTAAAGTCTTTGTGATGTCTGTGGGCGCCGTTCTTCTTTTTATATACTTTGTTACTAAAATTATATCTATCAGATAAAAGGTGAGTGAATATCCACCTTTTTGTCTGAAGATCAAAAACCATTTCATAGCCATCAATAGTAATCTTTTTTTCTTTAATGCTTGATAGTTTTTTATAAAGAGGCATAAGAGAATCTGATTTAGTTAAAGAGTTAGCTTGTTTATAGGTCTCATCATTTAACATAAAAAGATGATCTGGGGTGCAGACTATTTTTTCATTATTATCTAAAATAATTTTTATGACTTTGGTATTTTTTTTGGTTTTTCTAATGTTTAAAATTTCTTCAATTCCGATTTTGCCGTTTTGTAAAATCGTATAGCAATAATTAATTTTACCCTTTTTTTCTTCTTTAATTAAATCGACAAAGTTTAAATTTCGGCCATCTGCCAAAGCAACTTTTGTGTTTCCAGAAAAACATCCTCCGGCTGAATCTCCTTCGACAATATAGATTTCACTTTTCTGAGGATCATTTTCCTGGCAGTCAGCCAGCTTTCCTGGTAAAGTCATTCCCTCTAAAGCGCCTTTTCTAACCACTGCATCCCGGGCAGCTCTGGCGGCCATTCTGGCCTTAGCCGCTAGAAATACTTTTTCCAAAACTTTCTTAGCTTCAGCAGGATGTTCTTCAAAATATACATCCAGGGTTTCTTTAACTACACTGTAAACCGCTGATTGAGCTTCACTATTATTAAGTTTAGTTTTAGTTTGGGATTCAAATTGAATGTCAGAAGCCGGCATTTTAATAAAAACAACGGCGGTTAACCCTTCTTTTAAATCTTCACTAATAAAGCCGTTATCCCCTTTTAAAATCCCCTGCCTGACAGCATAGTCTTTAATAGCTTTAGTTAAGGCGGTTCGAAAACCAGTTAAATGAGTCCCGCCGTCTGGAGTATTAATAACATTGGCAAAAGACATAATGTTTTCCGCAAAGCCATCATTGTATTGTAGGGAAAACTCCACTCCAATCGGAAAATCATAATCATCATCTATTTGTTTCTGGCCGTAAATAATCGGGTGGAAGGTTTTTTTATTCTTATTCATGTGGCTTATCAGGGATTTAATTCCGCCTTCAAAATAAAAGTGGCATTCTCTATCATTTCTCTCATCATAAAGATGGAAATAAAGGCCGGCGACTAGATAAGCCCTTTCCCTTAAAGAGGTTTTTATGGTTTTAAAATTAAACTTAATTCCCTTTTTAAAAATAGTCGGATCAGGAATGAAAGTAGTTTTTGTTCCGGTAGTAAAAGCATAAAAATTATTTTTATCCTTGGGAAGTTTTTCTTCTTTTACTTTTTTTAAAGGTTTTCCCCTTTTATACTCTTGGTAATATAGTTTTTTGTTTCTAATAACTTCAACCTTCATATATGAAGATAAAGCATTAACCGCCGAAGCCCCAATTCCATGAAGACCACCAGAAGCTTGATAAGCTCGATTGTCAAACTTAGCGCCGGCATGGAGCTTGGTCATGGCAATTTCCAAAGCTGATAAACCAGTTTTTTTATGGATATCAACGGGAATTCCCCGGCCATCATCATAAACAGTCAGTTGATCATTTTTATTAATGGAAATGAAAACATTTCTGGCAGAACCGGCAATCGCTTCATCAACACTATTATCTATAATTTCGGTGACTAAATGATGAAGTCCCCTGGTATCAGTGGAGCCAATATACATTCCCGGTCTTTTTCTAACAGGCTCTAAACCTTCCAAGACCTTAATTTCTTCGGCCGTATATTTACCTATGGGTTGAAAAGAAGATTTCTTTTTCACTTAATCATTCTAGCAACTTTCTAAATAACTGACAAGAGGGAAATTGGGTTTTAAAACCACAAACTTTATTCTTAAGAAATCAAGTAAAAATTACTTGATTTTAATAAAACTTCTCTTTCCCGTTTTTAGTACATCCCCTGAAGAAAGATTCACTTTTTTATTAATATCTTTAATCCTTTTTAGGTTTAAAGAAACCGCTCCTTGTTTAATTAACCTTTTAGCTTCAGATTTTGAACTAACCAGTGTTGATTTAATTAAAAGTTTTAAAAGATTCCATTCACCAGTTTTTAAATCAATCTCTTTAATTTTTTCCGGCACTCCCCTATCTTGATGAATAGTTTTAAATTGGCTTTCTGCTTGGCTAGCCTTTTTTTCTCCATTAAGTTCAGAACAGATAGTAAAGGCCAGCTTTTTTTTCAATTCCATTGGTCTTGTTTTAACCTCGTTTTGAATCTTCTTAACTTCATCGATGGGAAGACTGGTGAAAAACTCAAAGTATTGAGCGATTAGATCATCAGAGATCCTCATAATCCGGCCATAGATATCCTGGACAGTGTCAGTTAGCCAAATGCAGTTTCCAAAGGTTTTGCTCATTTTCCGGCCATCAGTCCCCTTAATCATTTTTAAGGTTAGAACATACTTTTCTTTATTCCTAAATTTTTTTTGCAATTCCCTCCCCATTAACATATTAAAAGTTTGGTCTGAGCCGCCAATTTCTAAATCTACATCCATGGCAACTGAATCATAACCTTGAAGCAAAGGGTACATGGTTTCATGAAATAAAACCGTATCTCCTTTTTTTAGTCTTTCTTGAAAATTATCCCGTTTAAATAACTGGATGGCGGAAATCTTTGAGCCAATCTCAATTAATTCCTTTAGAGTCAATTTAGTTAACCAGTCTTTGTTATGTTTAATTTTAACTTTTCTAAAGTTAACCACGGGAGTCATCTGCTTTTTCCAGGTAGAAATATTTTTTTTAATTTCTTTTTCAGTAATTTGTTTTCGGCCGGCTTCCCTTTCTGAAGGGTCGCCCACTAAAACAGTCCCATCACCAAATAAAAAGATCGCTTCATGGCCCAGATCAGCAAAAGCCTGGAGGGTTCTTAAAGGAACGGTGTGGCCCAAATGAAGTCTTTTGGCTGTCGGATCAATGCCTAAATATAGTCTAATTTTCTTACCTGACCGAAGAACTTTTTCTAAAGCTTTTTTAGAAGGATAAACTTTATCAACCCTTCTTTCTAATAGTTCAGCTATTTTATCCATAGTAGTTTTTATATTCTAATCTTTTCTAATTCTAAATTAAAAAGCTTAGTTTGTCTAACTTTAAGGAATATTAATTTTGCTAGGTTTAAAAAGGGTGCTTTTTCTACAGGCACTATGAGGTAAAATCCATTGCCACCATTCATCTATCTCAACGCCAGAATTTGTTAATTCTTCTATTCTTTTTTTGACAAGACATTCAGATTCTATGCAAGGCCCCCCCATTTGATTAAAACAAGGGGTAGGATTAATCAAATTTTCCATCTGCCAGCATCTTTTTAATATTTCAGTTTTCAAAAAGACCCCTTTTATTAAAAGATAGGTAAAACAAACTTTTTTTTCAAATACTTCCTGTAAAGCAAAATATTGTCTCGATGATCAAAAGCAAAATCTTTTTCTAAAGGAATCATATTTAAATCAAACCACTGAGTTTTTTTAACTTCTTTATCCGGTTTTTGGACTATTTTTAAAGGTTTAACTAAAAAGACTAGATCTACATTCTGTCTATCTTCTTTTCGTCTTTTAGGATTATCGTTAACTCTAAAAAGAGAAATAACTTTAGCCTGATATCCAGTTTCTTCTTTTATTTCTCTTAAAATCCCATTTCTGGCAGTTTCATCTCTTTCTAAAAACCCACCAGGAATGCAATACTTTTTCGGATTAGGAACAGAAGAACTTCTTTTAACCAGAAGAATTTTATTCTTTTTTATTACTAAAGCGGTAACCGTGACATGTCTTAGGAAGGCTTTGTTTTTATCTTCCCAGAAGCAAGTAATCATCTTGGGTTAATTTTACCACTTAAAGATATTTTTTTCCCTTTAAGAGTGGTTAAAATACCAATAATCATAACTAAACCAGCCGCTAAACCCAAACTGCCGGGGAAAAAATTAGCAATTAAATATCCGCCCAGCAAAGGGCCAATAATTTGAGATAAACTGCCTAAGGAATTAGTAAAGCCCATAACTTCTCCCTGTTTTTTAGGGGAAACACTTTTAGAAATGCTGGCCATTAATAAAGGTCTTAAAAGACCAGAACCCAGAGCAAAAAAACCAATAAAAAACAAAGCAGAATAAAAATCTTTGGCAAAACTAACTCCCAGCATGCTTAAAACTACCATCGCCAGGCCAGTTATCTGAGAATTCCTTTCTCCTATAAGATCGATTATTTTTCCGAGTAAAAAGCCCCGAAGAATAATACTGACTAAACCAATAAAGGTCAGAAGATAACCAACTTGAACGGCATTAAAACCTAATTGTCTTTCCGCAAACATAGCAAAACTACTGACCCAGATAGCGTGACTTAAAACATAGGAAAAAAATAATCTTAATTTTCCAGCCACCTTAGAATCCAGAAGATAGCTTTTAAAATCACTAAATTTTAATATTTCTATTTTTAAATTCATTTTCCTTTTTCTTTTAATTGTTTCTGGCAAGAAAAAGAAAGTAGTTAAAATTGTTATTAAAGCCATCAGAGCGGCGACAAAAGAAGGCAGACCATAACCAAACCGAGATAATAATCCCCCGATAGCCGGACCAATCATAAAGCCAAATCCAAAAGCGGCCCCGCTTAAACCAAAAGTCTTGCTCCTGTTTTTTTTTGAAGAAATATCACTTAAATATGCTTGGGCAATAGAAAAATTACTTCCTAGTAAGCCATCAACAATCCGGGATAAAATAATCATCCATAAAGATTTAGAAAAGCCGAGAATAATAAAACCAATAAAAGTAGAAAGTTGGGAAAACAATAATAACGGCCGCCTACCATAAGAATCACTTAACTTTCCCATAATGGGGGCGGAAACAAACTGGAAAACAGAAAAAACAGACAAGATCAAACCTACCTGAAAAGGACTAGCTCCTAAATCCTGAGCCATAAAAGGTAGAAAAGGTAGAACCAGGGAAAAACCCAAAACCTCAGTGACTAAAATAATAAAAATAATAATAAATCTTTTGTCTAGTTTCATTTAAACAAAAATAATTAAAAACAAAAATCGCCATAAAAGGCCATTTAAATATTCTAACAGAAAGCTAAATAAAATTCTCTAATAGGAAGATGCTATATTATTTTACATATAAATGAGATTTTACTGAGAATAAATTGAGTTTTAAGATAAGTTTAAAGATACAATTTTATTTTTAGATTTAAATCCAGAAATAATTAATATTTTTGATTTGGAAAGATTAAAATATTTAGATAATAACTCAACCAGCCTTTTATTGGCCTTCCCTTCCCTAGCAGGGACTTTAAGCCAAACATTAAAATGATTTTCATCAATTTTCTCAATTTTCTCATTTTTTGAATTAGGTTTAACTTTAATAAATATTTTCATTTTGTTGAAGCAGCGATAAATAAGCTGGTTCGTATTTAGGGAGTAATTTTCTAACTATTATGCAAATTAAGCCTTATTGTCTTTTCTAACTAAACTTACAAAATTTGGTAAAGCTGCTGCTATAAAAATTAAAGTTCCACCTAATACTATTTGAGAAGTTAATATTTCAGAGAAAAATATTATTCCAAATATTATTCCAAATATTATCTCTAATAAACCAGTCAAGGCACCAATTCCGGGCTGAACATATCTATAGCCAATTACGACAAGCGAAAATGCGCTCAGAGAAGCAATTGCATAAGCAAATACTCCAAACCAAGCAATTGACAATTCTGGCAATAACTGTTTTTCTTCTATTAACAAAGAGCCTATTAAATGAAAAATAAAAATAACTAACCAAACAAAAAGATTAAGTTGTAAAGCAGAATATTTGTGAGAAATTTTTTTAGTAAAAACAATTTCAAATCCTGCTGCAGACCCTGCTAGGATTGCGGCTAGGGCAGCAAGTAAAGAATTTTGCTGAAACGATAAATTAAAAATCAGATATAGCCCAATCAATGCAAGGATTAAGCCAACTATTTTATCGATAGTAATCTTTTCCCCGAATAAAATAAATCCTAAGATAAAAGAAATAATTGTGAATGAAGCATAAAAAAGTAGAGTAGCAGAACCTATCCCAATTTTATTAAATGCGTAAAAAATTGGGGCAACTGTTAATGAACCAGCAAAAGTATAAATTAAAATCCATTTCCAGTCTTTTTTATCTATTTTTTTAATACTGTGGGTAATAATCCCCAAGGGAACTAGTATTAGTAAAATAATCAGACTTCTAACATATACTTGGAAAAAATTATCAATCTGAATTCCAATTAATTTTGCCCAAATACCATAAGAACCGAAAAACAATGCTGATAAAGCAACAATCAAAGCCCCTTTTGTTGAGTTTTTCATACTTACAATATAAATTATACAGATTTCTAAAGTTTTTTTAAAGAATTTTTTTCATTCAGAAAAATATGAGGACTTTGAATACCTAATTTTTTATTCTTGACAATTCTTACTAGCTGGCGAATATAGACGCTATTCGAACTTATTTTAGCACAGACAAAGCAATTTATATCCCTGTTTTTTGTTAAATGTTAAATGCCGAAAAGAAGAGTTTGTTAAATAAATTAAAAAGTTTTGAATAGCTTCCCATCAACGAGTACTTGAACCTCTTTATCTCTAAAAGCAGCAAATATTGCAGAAAATATTAACTGGAAGGTTAATGTATGCTTTTCTTTATCTCCTACTTCAAGTGTAAAGGGACCACTTATCATACTTTTACCATTAATTGATGTTGGAGAACCATCAACGAACACATTAAATCTACCCCACCAAAAATCCGTACTGAAACTGACTTTATGTTTTTCTTTTTGACCTATTGTAAATTCACCTTTTGGAAATAACATAGTTGAATTATGGCAATTTTATTATAATGCTGGGGAGCTAGGATTCGAACCTAGGATCTTCTGCTTCAAAGGCAGACGTGCTACCGCTACACCACTCCCCAATTATTATTTAGATTATTGGCTATTCCCAAAATCCAACCTTTTATTAATCTGTTAAAATTGGTACTTTTTTGGACATCAATTCTTATTAATCCATAATAAGTTTTTAAATTTTTCAGTTTGTTAATTTGGTGTTTCTTATAACGGATTTTTAGGAAATTTCCATTAATTTTAAGTGTTTTTAGCCAAAAATTTTTAATAAGCTTAACAGTTTTTTTATCTATTTCTTTATGGATATAGAGTTCAAAAGAAAGTTGTTCTTTGGTTATTTTGCAGCTATTTATTAACCATATTAAAAATGTTTTTATCATTTTGGGATCAGAATTACTAAATGATACCCTATGAGAGATATCAGACGCTTTTTGTTTAGCTCCTTCTGCCCAATAAAGAGCTATTCCCAAAATAAATAGATCTCTTTGACTTATTTTACCAATATCTGTTTTTCCTTTTTTAAGAAGAAAATTGGTAATTTTTTTTCTTTTTTGTTTAATTCTTTCTAAAGCCTTAAGTCTTCCTAGGGTTTTTTTCTTATTAATTCTGTTTTGTTGTTTTTTATTTAATTTAATATTAGATAACCAATAAGATAGCGTTGACTTTGAGACTTTAACTTTTTTTATTATTTCGCTGTAACTTAATCCGTTTTTTCTCAACTTTATAGCTTTTGTTTTTTCTTCTGTATAATGAACCATAAATATTGTTTCTAGTATATATTATGGTAGTCTATTTATCAAAGTGCTAAAGAGATTAAGAGTTTTAATATTTCTATATTTTCTAAAAGGGTAAAGCCTTAAACAGTTTTTTTATCTAATTAAGAATTTTACCTTAAATTAAGGTGTTTTTCAAAGTTTATTTTGACAACTAGGCCAAGATCCTAAACCATCTTGGGATATTTTAAAAGCAGCTGTTTTAATTGATTCCTCCCAGTTAAATCTTAAGTCAGGATCAGGGTTTAGGCCCATTCTTTTTCTGGTGTTAATCCATGAAGTAGAATTAAATTGATAAAGTCCAGCATAAGGATTATTAACAGCATAAGTATTAAAACCAGATTCACAGGAAGCTAATTGTCTTAAGATATTTAAATCAAGCCTATATTCAGTAGCGTATTTAGCAAAACTAGAATCCAACTCCTGGCTGGTAGGATATATTTTAGGCTCAGGAGAGGGAGATGGTGATGGCAAGGGAGAAGGACTTGGTTTTGGTGTTGGTATTGGCGAAGGACTAGGAGAAGGACTTGGAGGAATTAAAACTGAAGGATTAGGAAGTTGATTATAGCTGATTTCTATTCCTTTTTGTTCCTGTTTTTCTAAAACCTTAATATTCTTTTGAAGCTTAAAAATTAGTAAGCAGCCTAAGAAAGAACCAGATATTAAACCAATAAATAAAAATTTCTTTTCATTTAGAAATGAGTTCATGGAGAGTATTTTACCTTAAATGAGCGGGTGATGGGATTCGCACCCACGACCTTTTCCTTGGCAAGGAAACGTTCTACTACTGAACTACACCCGCAATAATAGTGCCGGAGACAGGAATTGCACCTGTATCCCAAGTTTTTCAGACTCGTGCCTTGACTGCCTTGGCTACTCCGGCATTCAAAAACTATTCTATCATATTTTGTGCCGAGGAGAGGACTCGAACCTCCATGCCCGAAAGCACAGCCTCCTCAAGACTGCGTGTCTACCAGTTCCACCACCTCGGCATTTGTGTCCCAGGGAGGATTCGAACCTCCGGCCTACTGTTTAGAAGACAGTTGCTCTGTCCCCTGAGCTACTGGGACATATATAAATATGTTTAGTGTTTTTTGTGGGTGAGACAGGACTCGAACCTGTGACCTTCCGGATGTAAACCGGATGCTCTAGCCAACTGAGCTACTCACCCAAAACTTAACTGATTTTATCAGAAATTTACAGGAAAACCAAGCAATTTTATGGTAAAATTTAATAGTTAATCAGGAAAGAATACTGAAATAAAAGGTTATTTTTGGCCAGATGGCGGAATTGGCAGACGCGTACGGTTCAGAACCGTATCTCTTAACTGAGGTGAGAGTTCAAATCTCTCTCTGGCCACTAAAAAAAATTTTAATTTTTTAGTTTTTGTGTGTGTGGTCTAGAATTTTTAACTTAAAAGAGTGATCTTGATTAGCTGTTTTTAAAGTCCGTCTACTAGCTGCATTATTTCTTCATAATGCTTTTTAATTGCTTCAGGAAAACGATACATTTTAGAGTATTCTGCTAGTTTGTCACAAACTCCGATTAAATTTTCTTTAGTTGGGTTTTCATAGTTACCCCCAATTTCTTTAAAAATATCCTTTATTAATTGAAGCACACTTAATTTTTTTAGATTCTCTAATTCTTGAGGATTAAATTGTTGAGCTTCGCTAGTCATTTCTTTATTAAGAACATCATCGTGGGCTTTAACAAAGCATCTTTCAATTGCCCCAAGGACATCTTGGCAAGTATATGGTTTTTTTGGATTAACTCCGTATATAACTGTCATCTTTCCTTCTTTAATCTGAATAACTATTTATTCAATTATTTAACTAAATTACTTCTTTGTCAAATTTTTTAGATTAAGGTTTTTTATCATATAGGTGTTTTGAAGTTTATACCACATTTTTTGGTAATATTCTCTAACTCCAATACCAGAGATGACCGCTATTTTTTTAATCCCCAGATTTTTAGTAATTTCCTCAGCCTTTTTTAAAAGTTTTTTTCCTAAACCTAAGTGTTGACTCGCTTGCCCTTTTTTCCCCAAAGGCAAAGACTCTCCATAAGTATGAAGCTCTCTTATAATAGAGCTATTTTCAAGTTCTGGGATAAAATGGTTTTTCTTAGAAAAAATCTGGCTGGGAATTCTTAATCGGAGTAATGCAAAAAGATGGTTTTCTTTATCAGTATATTCTAAGAAATATTCCTCTCCACCAGAGCTAGAATACTTTATTTGATTAAACTTAACTCTTTTACTATTTAAACTCCCCTTTTCCTTTATTTCCCGGCATCTAATGCACTGACACTGAAAATCTTTTCTCTTTTCCAAGACTTGTCTAATATTAGATAATTTATTCCCAGCGGCAATATTATTAACCGGTATATCCCGGCCTAACCGGTTTATCCTCACCCAGGCAGGCACAATCTTTTTAATTTTTAAAAGAAGTTTAATTAATTCCTCATCTTTATATGGTTTATACTTCCCTTTTTTAAACCACTGGTAAAGCTTGGCTTGGTAACAAACCACACAGGGATAAATTTTTATCATATCAGGCATATATTTTTCATTAGAAAATATTTCTTTAAACATTTTAAAATCCAAGGAAAGGCGACTTCCGGGTAAATTAGGCATTAAGTGATAACAAACTTTTATGCCCGCGTCTTTTAAAAGTTTGGTGGCTTTAATAGTTGCCTTGGTTAAATGACCTCGGTTAACTTTTTTTAAAATAGAATCATAAATAGTTTGAACTCCAATTTCCACCCGGGTACAACCCAAAATTCTCATCCTTTTTATTTCACTGATATTAATTTCATCAGGTCTAGTTTCCAAAGTTAAACCAATAATTCTATTTTTAGCAGTTTGATTAGTTTTTTGAGCCTCAGCCAGGGTTTTACTTTTTTCCCCATTAGCGGCTTCAAAACACTTTTTAATAAAAGATTTTTGATATGAATGTGGCAAGGCGGTAAAAGTACCTCCCATGACAATTAATTCAATTTTTTCCAGACTATGACCAGTTTCTTTAAGTTGTCTTAATCTTCTTTTCATCTGTAAGGAGGGATTAAAGGAAGCTTGCTTAGCCCTCATAACGGCTGGTTCATCATCTAAGTAGCTTTTTGGCATATTGACCTGAGTCGGACAATAGACACACCTGCCTGGGCAAGGGTAAGGTTTGGTTAAAACCGCCACTGGAATAATGCCGGATAAAGACCTAACTTTTTTTAGGCGCAAAGCTTTTTCAAAGGAGGCTTTAGGCTTGATTTCTCCCATTTTTACCATTTGCCAGTATTGAGCTAAAAGGAGACTGTTTTTAGGGAAAAGACCGGTTTTTTTGGCAAATTTTCGCTTAAAACTTGCTAAAATCTTAGCATTTAAATATGATTGAGATAAAAGATCTAAAACAAGCTTTTTCATATGACTAATTATAACATTATTGCCTCTCATTTCTCAGAGACCAGAAATAAAAACTGGCCAGAATTTAAAGACTTTACTGATAGGGTTAAAAAAGGAACCAGGGTTTTAGATTTAGGTTGCGGCAATGGTAGGCTTTTAAACCTTTTAAAAGGCAAGCAAATAAATTATTTTGGAATAGATAACTCCGAAAAACTTTTAGAAATTGCTAAAAAAAACCACCCCAATAGTAAATTTTTTCTGGCTGATATAACCAAAGATAGTACTTATAAAAATATAGGTAAATTTGACTATATATTTTGCTTAGCTGTTTTCCACCACTTAACTTCTAAAAAAGACCAGGAAAACACTATTAAACAGATTAAAAAACATCTTAAGAAAAATGGAACTCTTTTTCTAACCACCTGGAACCTCTGGCAAGCAAAATATCTAAAAACCCACTTTAAACAGAGAAAAAATAAAATTATTTCAATCCCCTACTTTCTGTCTGATGGAATAAAACCAACTAGAAAAATAGATAGAATTCTTTATTCTTATACTAAAAAAGAACTAAAAGACCTTATTAAAAAACAGAATTTTAAAATAAAAGATATCTACTACACTAAAAAAGGGAAAAAAACTAACTTTTTAATAGGCTACAATCTTTGTTTAATCGCGCGGATCTGATAAAATACCTTTATGGTGGATGTAGCTCAGTAGTTAGAGCGCTAATCTGTGGAATTAGAGGCCGGGGGTGCGATTCCCCTCATCCACCCAGAATCCTATAGTATATAATAGATCTAATATGAATGAACATGGTTATAAATTTGGAGATATTGTTCCAACTGAAGTTAGATGTGAAAAAAAAGGTAGTGATCCAGTTAAAATGAATTATTCTTTTTTGCCTGAGTTTGCGGTCAGTACTCCTTTATGCTGTCCGTTGCATCCTCCTCAAGGAGCTTGGGAGAATGTACAGTGCATGAAATGTGAACCTTGTATCTCTGTCGATATAATTCAGACATTTAATAAAGAGGGGCTGCAAGAATTATCAATAAAACCAAGAGAGTAATTATTAAAATCAATCACTAATAATTTATAATAATAACTTCGAACCTTATTCACTAGTTTATCCATTGTTTGTTTTTCAGACAAATAAAGTTTAAATTGTGCTGAATTATCAGATATTTTAAATAGTATTTACAAGCGAGTCATTCTTGATCTATGTAATGAATTAGCAGTCGAAACAGATTTGCAAAAACTTGATTTCGGATTTACTGATTCAGACTTTGAGATTCAAATGATTGATCAAAACAAGTGGAAGGCTTAGCTTAATGAGGTTTTTCAACAAAACTAACTATAAATACATTTTTAAAGTCGGCTCAAATGTTATTACAAACAAAATATTTAGTTGAGAAAAAAGTGTTGACAGAAAAACCGCAATTTACTATTATAGTTTTTACTGATAATCACTTGCTTGTATAACATAGAGGTCAAAAAATGTCTGATGAACAAATGAATAATCAATTAACTAAAATAGGTGGACTTCAGCATGAAAAAAAATACGAAGATGAATTGTTTAATACCGCTTTATTAATAGATATTTTTACGCAAGTGACGCAGATAAAAGGTAAAGATGTAACCCCTTTAAATGCTAATGAGATTTTACCAGAAATCCGTAGGCAAAATCAGAGAGAATATGATTTCCAAAAGGAAATCTATGATCAGATAGTAGAGTTAAACTAACAGATTAAAGACGGTATCACTCCAGAAGTCTATGAAAGATATAAAAGAGTAATAAATAGAATGGCTCGCCAAGAGAGTCAAATTAGAGGCTATCATTACAATACAGATAACGAGGACAGATTAGCTCAAGAGCCAACTTCAACACAAATAGACAGATATTCTGATGACAAAATATATGGGGGGGCTTTAAATAATATATTTGATCATAAAAGAAGAGTTGAAGGATATCCAGGTGATGAAGGAGACTTATTTCATAGAGCATATGATGAAAGTGGAAAACTATCAAGTATTCGCATTTTTGCTCAAACTCACAGAAATATATTGCAGGTGAAAACAGTTACTGCAGAAGATGTCGCTAGTGCCATCAATGACCACGTTAATCATCATAAACCAGAATTACCAGAAATAAGTGTTGACTTGTTAGATAAAGACGTATTTTTAGCTAAAGTGCAAAAATTTAATAATAGATATGGTAATATTATTGAAGTTGATATTGATGATTTTGGGAAAATTAAATTATTATTCAAAGAAAATATTATGGCTTTAATAGATAATTTTAAACAGCTTGAAGAAGCTACAGGTTTTACCATTGATAAAACAGGGGGATTTAACAGAGATGGACAATATTCTGGAACATTGGAATTTGCAAATCCTGATAGAGACTGGTCAACTATTTCTGATTTTGATCCAGATAAACACCAAGATACTAATACAAAATTGATTCTAGGTGTTTATAATATTCAAAAATTTGCACCATTGATAAAACTGTATGTGGAGCAAAAATTAAAAACAGCTTAATTTGCAAAAACTAGTTTTAGTAATAGTTAGAAATTTCAGGTCTTATATTAAAACAAATTTTGATTCTTTTTGACCATAAAACTGTAAGAATAATTCAAGATAAAAAGGTTTCTAACAAAGTCCCTTATTCTAGCCAAACTGCTTAACAAGGCTACATTCTTCTTGATATACACTGTAGTAATTATATATTTAAAAAGGGTTATTTCTTTTTAGTTTGGAGTTTGAGCAATTCCTGGCCTTTTGGAGTATTAATAGGAATAATATCTTCACTTTTACATTGTTTACAAACAGTTTTTTTATTAGCTGATCTCCAAATAGAATAGATAACTCCAGGAAGAATCATTATAATCCATAAACCAAGTTCAATAATTATACTGCCTGGAGTTACTTTTTTAGGAACTCCAATATAGCCACAATTTCTACAAACATACTGTTCTTTACTCATAATAAGGATATTTTAACATTTTTATAGTTTAGTTCAATGTCTCGTAGAATTTTATTGAAGGTCTTTATTAATTGGTTCAATCTTAAAAACATCACAGACTCAAATTGTTTAACAAAACCTTCTTCTTCCTGATATATTACAGTGACTTTATGTTTAACAAAGTATAAATTGGATTGATATATTGGGCTAATATATGTTTTAATCTCTAGAATTATTTACTAGGTAGTTTAGCCCAGAGGCTGGTTTTTTTATTTAATGGTTTATATAATAAACGCTTATAGAGGACGATTAAATTTTATCCAAGAAGAGGATGATGGTAGAATAATGAAATATTTATGAAAGTGACGGCTATTAAAACACCAATAGTTAAAAAAAATGATAATCTTCTTGATATTATTAGAGATTCTATTAAGACAATTCCTGAAAATAGTGTTTTAGTAATAACCTCCAAAATTATAAGTTACTGTCAGGGAAGAATAGTAAAGAAGGCTTTAGGTGGGAGAAATGAGAAACATTCATTAGTCCGTCAAGAAGCAGACCTTTATCTTGAACCTTCTTATTCTCAGTATAAGATGATGTTAACTATTAAAAATTCTACCCTAGCAGTTAATGCTGGCATTGATGAATCAAATGCCGATGATGGTTATGTTTTGTGGCCAAATAGGATTCAGAAAACAACTAATAAAATTTGGCGTTTTTTAAAAAAGAATTATCATTTGAAAAAAGTAGGCGTTATTATTACTGACAGCAAGACAATTCCTTTAAGATGGGGGGTAATTGGAACTGCTATCTCCCACTGTGGCTTTAAAGCTTTATATGACTATCGGGGTAAAGAAGATTTATTTGGCAGAAAAGTAAAAATGTCTCAGGCAAATGTGGTTGAAGGCATAGCTGTTTCAGCGGTCTTAGAAATGGGTGAAGTGGCTGAAAAAAACCCTTTATGTTTAGTTCAAAATATTAAAAGAATTAAATTCCAAAATAGACCACCAACTAAAAAAGAATTAGAAGATTTAAAGGTTTCTCCCAAAGATGATGTTTTTGGTCCCCTTTTAACTTCTGTGGATTGGGTTAAAAGAAAAGCTTGTTAGGTTTTTTTATCCAGAACTAAAAAAATTTATAAAAAAGGTTTAATAATGTACAATATAGGCTTATGTCAAGAGAATCTTTGTCTTGTCCGGGAAGTGAACCATTTATGGAAAAAATAAGAGACTTGACGGCCTCATTTTTCGAGTTGACGAGGTTTGAAGTCGAGGGACTAAATAATCTAGAGTTAATGAGAGATGGAGAGCCAGTTATAATCGCTTTTTTTCCTCACAGCGGTCATCCAGATTCCTTGGCAGTTAGAAGGGCTTTTCCCCAAGAATTAAGAAAAAAATTAATTTATCCGGCGGCAGCTGATTACTGGCACAACGGTATTAAAGGAAAAGCAAGATCAGTCTTAAGTTCAATGGCAGTTAACAGCTTTCCTGTTAGTAGAGATGATCATTTGAAAGGAATAGAATCAGGTCTAAAATCAGCAATCCGATATTTAGAGGAAGGTTTTTCAATTGTTATTTCTCCTGAAGGAACTCGATCTTCTCTTCCCTTAAGTGAAAGAAATCTTAGAACCGGTATGGCAGAATTAATTTTAAGAACTGGTAGGCCGGTAATTCCGGTAAGACTAAGGGGCTTAGAAGATGCCATGCCTAAAGGTTCTAACTTTTCTTTTAATTCATTAGTACGCGATAATAAAGGCCAAAGATTAATCTCTGTTACATTTGGTAAGCCAATAGATTTTGATCTAGGGGGTGAAACCCTTCGCTCTCGACAAAGAAAAATAATAATGGCTCAGCTAAAACAACAATTTTTGCAAATGTAGGGAATAATTTATTAACAAAGATGGTTACTTCTTTTATTTCTCTCCTTTTTTAATTAAAATAAATTGGTAGTTTAAAATGAAAATAACCCTTAAGCTGGCTTTAATAAGTTTTTTAATTCTTTTTTTAGAACTTCTTTTTATTCGTCTTATCGGAACAGAAATAAGAATTTTTGCCTATCTTTCTAACTTAGTTTTGCTGGCTATTTTTCTGGGGTCGGGTTTGGGAATGTTTATTAAAAAAAAGTTGTCTTTAATGGTTTCCTCCAGCTTAATTTTAATTCTAAGTCTGATTGTTATTTCCGGCTTATTTAAAGGGATTACTAATTTAATTTCACCCCTAAGCGAGAGTTTTATTTGGTTTCAAACTTTTTGGAGCTCAAGCTTAAAAGTCTTTTTTGGACTTGGCTTAACGATAATTTTATTTTTCCTTTTAGTTTTAACTTTTGTTCCCTTAGGCCAGCATTTGGGCAATATTTTTAAGGAATCTAAGAAGATTATTTGGTTTTATACCATAAATATTTTATTTTCCTTGCTGGGAATGTGGTTGTTTTATCTTTTATCTTTTTTAAGAATTTCGCCCTTTATTGGAATTATTATCAGTCAGCTAATTCTTTCTTGTCTTGTAACTGAAAAGGAGAGAAACTTATCTTTTTTAATTTTTATTTTTAACTTTGTTTTGATTGTTATTTTTCTGACTAATTTAAAAAATACTATTTGGTCACCTTACCAAAAACTGGCTTTTTTCGAATATCCCCCAAACATTTATCAAATGACTGGTTACCAGATTCAAGTTAATAATGTTGGTTATATGGGGCTTTTGGATTTGTCAAAGGAGCATAGAAATAATTTGGAAAAAACCCTGGATAAACAGTCGGCTTTGGAAAATTTTAACCTCCGTTTTAGTAATCAGTATGACTGGCCCTTTTTACTTAAGCCTGAGGCTAAAGACGTTTGTATTATTGGAGCCGGTGGTGGCAATGATATTGCCGGAGCTTTAAGGGCGGGAGTTTTAAAGATTGAGGCGGTGGAAATTGATCCAGAGATTGTTAAATTGGGTAAAAAATATCATCCTGAAAATCCGTATGCTTCCAGCAAGGTTAAAGTGATAATTGATGACGGCCGGTCTTTTTTTAAAAAAACTACCAGGAAGTATGACCTTGTTATTATGGGTTTAGCTGATTCTCATACTTTGAATTCTTCGCTTTCCAATCTTCAGCTGGATAATTTTTTGTATACCAAGGAAAGTATGATGGAAATTAAAAAAATCCTAAAACCCGAGGGCCTGCTTTTTATTTCTTTTGATGTTCAACGGCCTTGGATAGGGAGTAAAATTCAAAATAACTTGGCTTCTGTTTTTGGTCATCAGCCTTTAATTTTCAGTTTGCAGAACGAACTTCCATTTTATGGGTGGGGGGGAGTTGTTTTTGCCCAAAGCCAGAAAATAAACCAATTAGAAAATGTTTTATCTCAAGATAAAGATCTGGCTAATTTTATTAATTCGCGCCGGTTAAAATATGAGCCTTTTGAAAAAGAATTAACTGATGATTGGCCTTATTTATATTTAGATAAAGCCAGGGTCCCTAAAATTCATCTTATTATTTCCTTAATTCTGCTGACTATTTTTGTCAGTTTAATTAAACTGTTATCCAAAAAGGGTAGTTTTTCCCGACCCTCTTTTTTCTTAGGAGCCGGTTTTTTGCTGTATGAGTTTCAAAATATTAGTAAAAGCGCTTTGTTGTTTGGCAACACTTGGATTATTAATTTATTGACTGTCTCGGCAATTTTAATTTTTATTCTTTTAGCCAATTTGATGTCTTTAAAATATCGAGTCCCAGAGAAAATTTCCTATATTTTTCTTTTTATCTCTTTTTTTCTTCAAATAGTTTTGCCGCTGTCTTCTTTAAACCTACTGCCTCTTGGTTTTAAGCTAATTGTGGCGCCAATAATAATGAATCTACCTTTGTTTTTTGCCAGCCTAATTTTTATTAATTTCTTTGTTAAAGCCAAAGATAAAAAAACTTTTTTTGCCAGCAATTTAATTGGTTCAGCTGTAGGAGGAATTTTAAGCTTTCTTTCTTATGCCTGGGGGATTAAGATTTTGCTCGGAATAAGCCTTTTGCTTTATATCTTATCTTTTTTAAGACATTCAAGCTTGAAAGTAAAATAGAAAAAATAATTACCTAAATAATTGTAAAGTAAATTGTAAGATTAATTGTAAGGATATTTTTTTACCTAATTCAAAAAGTCAATACTTTAAAGGCTAATAACTAAATTATCTAAAACCAACTTAACATTAAGATTGTAATTTAAAAATTTTAAGCTTTTCTCAAATTCCTTTAAATATTTTAACCTTTTCCTATTAGAAAAATCATTTTTATTATTTCTTAAATAATTGATCATGTTTAAACAAAAACTAATTCCCTCTTCTCGATTTAAACTATGAGGTTCAATTAATTTTAACCTTTCTCCTAGTTTGGCCTTAATAATGTTTTTAAAAATTTTACCCATTGGTTGATTGTCTTTTTTTGGTTCTATTTTTTTGGGTTTCAAGTTAATCAGTTGGCACCTAGATTGAATAGTTTCTAAAAGTAAGTCTTTGCCTGGACTTAAAAGAATGATTAAGGAATTAGCAGCTGGTTCTTCTAAGGTTTTCAAAAAACTATTTTGAGCCTGCAGAGTCATGGTTTCTGCCTGGAGAAGAATAACGACTTTGATTTTAGACTGAAAGGCTTTTTTGAAAATATAGCTTTTAATTTTTCTAATTTCTTCTATGCCGACTAACTTTTCACTTTTAACTATTAAGATGTCAGGAGAGAATTTATTAATATCCAGTTTATATTTTTTAACAATTTGACTGGCCTTTTCAAGTCTTGTTTCTAAACTGGAACCTGTAATTAGGATGGAATTCATTTCTTGTCTTGACATTATACCTAATTTCTAAAATAATTGAAGGTAGATAATAAGTTTTAAACTTACAAACAGACTATAGTCTGTTTGTAAATAGTGGAGTTTATTAATGCCTGTCCAAAATAGTAACGAGTCTGTTGCTGATATTCTTTTCAGAAACAAAATATTAAATCCTCAGGTTTATGAGCGAGTTAAGCTAGAAAACCTTAATACAGGTAAAAATGTTGAGGATATTATTAAAGAGCATAACTTTGCTTCTTCTAAAGATATTGCTCAAGCTAAGGCAGAAATATTTAAAATCCCTTATGTTGATCTTAAGGAAACCAGTGTTTCTCCTGAGGCTTTAAATCTTGTTCCTGAGGAAGTGGCTAAAAGATACCTTTGTTTTCCCATAAAAATTGATAAAGAAAAAAACGAATTGAGTTTAGTAATGAAAGACCCTGGAGACTTAAATGTAATTGAATTTATTGAACTAAAAACCAAGAAGAAAATTGCGCCAATGATTGCTCCGGAAGAAGATATCATTCAGGCAATTAAAAGATATTATGCTCAAAGCCTTTCCTTTGAAGTTACTAAAGCTTTAAAAGAAACAGATAATGGTGGAATTAAGTCACCGGTAATTGATATTAATGGGTTGGGTAAAATTATTAGAGAAGCGCCGATTGCCAAAATTGTCTCTACTCTTTTGGAGTTTGCCATTAAAGCCAAAGCCTCAGATATTCATATTGAGCCCCAGGAAGATAAAACCAGAATTAGATACAGAATTGATGGTATTCTTCATGAAAAACTGGTTTTGCCTAAAGCCGTTCATGATGCGGTTGTATCGAGGATTAAAATCTTATCCCGGATGAAAATTGATGAAAAAAGAATCCCTCAAGACGGCCGGTTCAGTTTTCGGACAGGTAATGAAGAAATAGATTTGAGGGTTTCTTCTCTTCCTTCAGTTAACGGAGAAAAGATTGTGATGAGGCTTTTAAAGAAAAGCGGTGGGGTTGTCAGCTTATCTGATTTAGGTTTAAGAGGCAGGGCTTTAAAGATAATTAATGAGTCAATCTATTTACCCAATGGTATTTTTTTAGTGACTGGGCCGACTGGTTCTGGTAAAACTACCACTCTATATTCAGCTATTTCTAAAATTAACACTTCCAGGGTTAACATTATTACTCTAGAGGATCCAGTTGAATATGAGATTAAGGGAGTGAATCAGGTTCAGATTAATCCTGCGGCCGGTTTAACCTTTGCTTCGGGCTTAAGATCTTTTTTAAGACAGGATCCAGATATTATTATGGTTGGTGAAATCAGAGACCAGGAAACAGCTGCTTTAGCTATTCAGGCTGCTCTAACAGGTCATCTAGTCTTCTCTACTCTGCATACTAATAGTGCGGCTGGAGCTTTGCCTCGGCTTTTAGATATGAAAGTAGAAAATTATCTTCTGGCTTCATCCATGTTAGCTGTGGTTGGTCAAAGAGTGGTCAGAAAAATTTGTACTAGTTGTAAAGAGGAATATATTCCTCCGCCAGAAGTAATGGAAGACATTAAAAAGTATTTGGGTCCTTTATTTCCCAGCAATAAGGATGGAAATAAGCTTTACCGGGGCAGAAAATGCCCGGAATGTAATGAAACCGGCTATTCTGGTAGAATTGGCATTTTTGAAGTTTTACCAGTAAATCAAGTAATTAGTCGTTTGATTCTGGAAAGATCACCCGCTTCTAAGTTAGAAGCCCAGGCCAAGCAGGACGGGATGGTAACCATGACAGAAGATGGTTATTTAAAAGCCCTGGAGGGTTTAACAACAATTGAAGAAGTTTTAAGAGTTTGCAGGACTTAATATGGATATTAGAGAATTATTAGCGATTACGGTTGAATCAAAAGCGTCAGACCTTCATCTTTTAGCTGGGTCAGCCCCAATGATAAGAGTTGACGGAGCTCTTTATCCGGTTAAGCAGGAAACCAAGTTGACTCCGGAGACATCCAGAGATTTAGTTTTGTCATTGTTAAGCCCGACCCAAAAAAATCTTCTTTTAACTAACAAAGAAATTGATTTTTCCTTTAACTTTGGTGACAGGGGTCGTTTTAGGGTTAACGCCTATTTTGAAAGAGGCCGGATGGGAGCGGCTCTTAGGCTTATTCCTAATAAGATAAAAGGAATAGAAGAATTAAATTTACCTAAAATCTGTCACCGTTTTACCCAACTTAAATCTGGTTTTATTTTAGTGACTGGTCCAACAGGGCACGGTAAGTCCAGTACTTTAGCGGCTATTATTGATGAAATTAACACTAAGAGAAAAGAACATATAATTACCATTGAAGACCCGATAGAATATGTTTATGAAAACAAAGAAAGTATTATTTCTCAAAGAGAACTTAATCATGATACTTATTCCTGGACTATTTCTTTAAGGTCAGCCCTAAGAGAAGATCCAGATGTGGTTTTAGTGGGAGAAATGAGAGATTATGAAACTATTGCGGCTGCTTTAACGATTGCGGAAACTGGCCATTTAGTCTTTGCCACTCTCCATACGAATAGTGCTTCCCAGACAATTGACCGGATTGTTGATGTTTTTCCAGAACACCAGCAAGCTCAAATTAGAATGCAGTTATCCAACTCTTTAGAAGCAGTTTTTTCCCAACGTCTTCTCCCCGCCTTGGGTGGTGGCCGAATTCCTGCTTGTGAAGTCTTGCTGGCCACCTCAGCGGTAAAAGCGACCATTAGAGAAGGTAAAACCCACTTAATTGATAATGTGATCCAAACATCCCAAGGAATGGGAATGATTAGTTTAGAATCCAGCTTGGCAGAATTGGTTAAAATAGGTCGGATTTCCAGAGAAATTGCTTTAGCTTGGAGCTTAAGACCAAAAGAATTGGCCCGTCTTTTAGGCGAAGGAAAAACCTAAAATGGATAAGTATTCTTACAAAGCCAAAAGCCTAACTGGAAAAGAAATTACTGGGTTAGTTGAAGCTAGATCTTCAAAAGAAGCTTTAAAACTGCTTCATGAAAAAAAACTAATAGTCTTCAACCTTCATTCCAAAAATCAAAAATTTGCTTTAGCCTATTTAAGTGTTTTTCAAAAAGTAAGCCAGAAAGATGTGGCCGCCATGACTCGGCAGTTAGCGACGATGATAAATGCTGGATTAACCCTGACAGCCTCTTTAAGTAATATTAGGGATCAATCTAAACCAGCGGTGGTGACCATTTTAAATGAAATTATTAAACAAGTTGAGGGTGGTTCATCATTTTATGAGGCCTTAGCTGAACACCCTAAAACCTTTACCCAGATTTATTTATCTTTAATTAAAAGTGGCGAAGCCGCTGGTAATTTGGATAAAGTTCTAGCCCAAATGGCTGACTCACTGGAAAAAAACCAAATGTTTACTCGGAAAATAAAAGGAGCCATGATTTATCCGGCTATCATTATGATTGGGATGATTGTGGTGGTTTTTATAATGATGATTTTTGTTATTCCTCAATTAACCTCAATGTATGAGGAATTCAGCGCTGATCTGCCTTTTACTACTAAAATATTAATTTCTACTTCTGAGTTTACCGCCAAATTTTGGTATATAATTTTAGTGGCTGTTTTTGGAGGCCTGATTGCTTTTAAGCGATGGCGGAAAACTAAGTTTGGGAGAGAAAAAACCGATACCCTTATTTTAAAACTGCCGGTAGCCGGCAAGCTAGTAAAAAAGATTAGCCTAACTCAAATAACTAGAACCTTAGCCATGCTTATATCAGCTGGCGTTCCCATCATCGAAGCTTTAGGTATAGTTTCTCAGGCGGCTAACAATAGTATTTTTGAAAACTCAATTAAACAATCTGCTAAAGATGTTGAAAAAGGAGTTCCTTTAACCACGGCTTTAGAAAAGTTTGAAGAATACCCGTCTTTTGTAATTCAAATGGTATCAGTTGGAGAACAAACAGGAAAACTGGGTGAGGTCTTAGCCAGAGTGGCTAATCAATTTGACCAAGAAGCCGAAGAAACAATTAAAGGCTTGACAAGCGCTTTAGAGCCTCTTATGATGGTTATATTAGGCATTGGAGTAGCTTTTATTGTGATATCAATAATAACGCCGATCTATAAGCTGACCAGTCAGTTTTAAAAACATAATATTTATTAAAGAATTTTTTTAGAGGCAAACAAAAGCCTGCCAGAAAGGGGGTGAAAAAATGAAAATTAAAAGAGGTTTCACCTTAATTGAACTTTTAATTGTAATTGGGATCTTGGGTATTTTAGCCATTGGTTTAATTGCCGCCCTAGACCCCCTGGAGCAGATGAGAAAAGCCAGAGACACCTCCACCAGGAATGCAGTTGAAGATTTTTATAACGCCGCTTTAAGGTATTATGCTATTCAAGAGGAGTTTCCCTGGACAGTTAATGCGGTAACATCAACAACCCTATTAGATATTACTGGGACCTATGTTCAGGATTTAATTGATGCTGGTGAACTTAAAGCTATATTTACTGATGATACAAGCAAACTAAATAAAGTTTGGATAACATCTACTAACCCCGATTTATCAGATAACATGGATGATATTGCTGTTTGTTTTGCGCCCGAATCTAAATCCATAAAAGGAGATGATAATAGTAAGTACACAAACGCGGGAGTTGTGAATGCTGCCAGTTGTCCGACAAATGATTATAGTTCAGTTACTTGTTATTGGTGCGTGAAATAAAAATTTATTAGAAAGTTAACTTTTTAATGTGTAAGGTATTGAAGAAAAAAGGAGAGGCAGGTCTCCTTTTTCTCTTGTTTGTTTTATTTTATATTTTTTTCCAATTAAAAAGCATTTATGGTGGTGATAGCGGTGATTTTGTCACCGCCGCCTGGCTTTGGGGATCACCTCATGCCCCAGGTTACCCCCTATATACTCTTTTATCAGGTATATTAGTTCATTTGATTCCTATTAATACCCCAGCCTGGCGAGTAGGTTTAATTTCCTCAATTTCTTCAGCTTTAACCTTAAGTTTTTTCTATCTGCTTTTAAAAAAATTCACTAAAAACAAACTAAGTTCTTTAATTGCCACTTTAACCTTAGCTTTTATTTATCCGTTTTGGCTTTATTCAGAAGTAGCCGAGGTATTTGCTTTAAATAATCTATTTGTCATTCTTTTAACTTATTTATTTTTTTCCAAGTCTTTTTCGCTATTCTTTTTAGTCCTTGGTTTAAGTTTTTCCCATCACCATACGGTTGTTTTGCTTTTACCCGCTTTTTTTATTTTATGGTGGCAGAAAAAACATAAAAAAGAATTTAAATTTCGAAAAAAAGATTTCCTAAAATTTGGACTTTTCTTTTTATTAGGCTCGCTTTTTTATCTTTATCCTCCTTTGGCTTGTCAGAAAAGCCCTTTAGTTTGTTGGGATGATCCGACCAATATTAAAAACTTTATTCGTTTAATAACCAGGGCTGATTATGGTATTTTTAAGTCAAATTCCCAGCTTGGCAATGCGCCCATATTAAGAGTTTATTCTTTTTTATCCGGCCTTAAAATGATTTATAAAGATTTCACTTTTCCTGGAATTCTTCTTATTCTATCAGGTCTATACGCGGCTTTTAAAAAGTATAAAGAATTATTCAGGTTTTTAATAATAACTCTTTTTCTATCTCTCTTCTTTATTTTTTATGCTAGCTTTGTTTTAGTTAATGACTTTATGGTGGGTACTTTTGAAAGATTTCTAATTTTTCCTTATCTTTTTCTAGCTTTTTGTTTTGGTTTTGGAGTTGAAGATGTTTTTGAAGCAAGCCAAACATTAGCTAAAAAGTTTTCCTTAAGTAAACCTAGTAAAGAAGTTCTAACAATAGGAATTAAAATAATTCTTTTTATTATTCCCCTATCATTTTTAATATCTAATTTTAAAAAAATATCAATTTTAAAAAATGATTTAAGTGCCGAAAAAATGGTTGAAGACCTTTTAAGACCTTTGCCAGAAAATAGTATTATTTTAGTTTCTTCGGATACAACTGTTTTTAATTCTAACTATGTTCGTTATGTTTTAAATTACAGACAGGATGTAATTGTGGTAGATTATCCTCACCTTCCCTTAAATTATTATCAAAAGCTGTTAAACAAACACTTCCCTGATTTAGTATTACCAGAAACCCTAGATTATAAGATAGCTTTAGAAGAATTTATTAAAGGCAATGAAGCCAATTACCTGGTTTTTTCTGATGCCCATATATTTGAACCTGAAAAAAACTGGCTGCCTTATGGTTTGGCCTGGCAGTATTTACCCAAAGAAAAACAGCCAGAAAAAAAGGAAATTATTAAAATGAACACAAAAATCTGGGCTGGTTTTAATGATCCTTTAAGCGGCAGCTTGGGAAAGTATAAAAACCTATTCTTGGCTGATATATTAAGAGTTTATCAAGACAGAGAGCTGGATTTTGCCAGCTATTTACTTTTAAATGACTATTTAAATGAAGCCCAGGAAATATTTACCAAGAATGAAGAAAAAGATCCTAATAATCAAGATGTTTTAATTGGTTTAGGAGCAATTCATTTAAAGAAAATGGAGTGTAATGAAGCCAAGGCCTATTTTACTAAGGTAGTAGAGCTTAATGATAAAAATGCCACTGCCTTAGGTTATCTTAGAAAAACAGCCCTAGATTGTTTTGGTGATGAAGAGGAAGCAAAGAAATTTGAAAATAAATGCTTGGATCTTAAGAAACAGGATGATTATGAGCTTTCAGACTTAAAAGATTTTGAGGAACAGAATTTTAAATAAATAAGTAGGAATAATATTAAAGAAGTTAAACTCATCAATAAACCCAGATAAAAAGATTTTGGAAAATAATTCATTTCTATTAAGTGTTCACCTTTGGGAATAATTATCGCTCTTTGATTTAAATTAGCCGGCATGATTTCAGTTTTCTGACCATCTATCTTTGCTTCCCAGCCGGGATAAAAACTATCAGCTATAACCAAGATTAAATCCTCATTAGTATAGATTTTTAAGCTAATTTTTTGATCCTTATCTTCAAGAAGTTCTAGTTGGGATAAAGAATTCCCATTGCTTTCTAATTTAATATTAGGATCTTTTTCTAAAATAACTGAGTTTTGAAAAGAAAAATCTTCTTTTTTAATAAGGTTAAAAAAGCCATTTAAGGATGAAACAATGAGATATTTATTGGCAAATCTAAATCTTTCTAAAGCTTCGGGATTTTCATAAAGATAATATTTAGCCGACTTTTTTTTAGTTGTTTCAATTGTTTTTAATAGGTTTAAATGGTAATCACCTTCTAAAAGTTTAGTAGAAGTGACATACTTAACCGCGCCAGCATTTAATAATTTCTGGTTTAATCCTTGCTGATATAAAAATTGTCTTAAAGGTGGTAATCCATAAAAGGCTTCTATATTTGGAATATTAAAAAGTAAGTTCAGATTTGCCCGAAGGCCGTTCTTAAAAAATAAATAATTATCAATATTTTGCCACCCAAATTCTAAAAATTCATCATTCCAGCTCTTTAACTGAGAACTATGGTTAAACACCCTTTGACCAAGAGTTAAATAATTGGTTATTAGAGGAGGAGCTAAAGCTTTATCTTTATCGATAAGCGGATGGTAATTTATACCAAAACTAAATAAATCAAAAATAGCTATCCCTATTATTATTAAAGCTAAAAACTGGGGGTAAATCTTAATTTTCTTACTCTTTTTTACTAATTCTTGTAAGTTATCTAATCCTTGGCTTGCCATAATTGAAAGGGAGAAGGCTACTAGAAGTAAGAATCGAGATGGAACTCTAAAAAAGTTAAACGGAGGAAAACTAAAGACAAAATATAAAGGAGAACCATTACCTAAAACTAAAAGTAAAGAAATAAAGAAAATACCAAGCAGAGTTTTTTTAATCTGCCAATTCTTTTTAGAAACAAATAAAAATAGTAATAATAATAAAGGTAGAATTCCTAAGTAAGCTGTATTTTCCCAATAAATCCCCCACTGGCCATTTTTAAAAGCTGGATAAGTTCCTTCTTTTGGAGTCCCAAAATAATTGGGAATAAGAAAAGTAATTAAGTGCTGTGGTGGATAAGGAAACTGAAAAATAGTTTTTGTTGATATTCCCCCCTTTCTCATAGATATTTTAGATAGTTCTAATGTTGGTAGTAATTGAGGAGCTGCAAGAATAAAACCAAAAACAACTGCCAATCCTAAAAGAAAAAATTTCTTAAAAAGATTTTTCTTTGTCTTGTAATTTTGAGGAAGATAGATTAAATAGAAAAAAAATAATCCTAAAAGGCAAATAAAAGTCATTTGAGGGTGACCAGCAAAAAATTGCTGAGCTAGGATAAAAGCAAAGAATAGAATATTTAAAGCCACTTTTTTGTTATTAATAATTTTAAAGGAAAAATAAAATAACCAGGGTAAAAAAGAAGACGCTTGGATTAAGTTAAAGTGACTAAGGTGACATACAAAAAAACCTCCAAAACTAAAAATAATGCCTCCAAATGTCGAAGAAATTCTACTAAACTGAAGCTTTCTCAAAAACAAATAAGAGCCCAAAAAAGAAAAGAAAAATATCCAGACAAAGCTTAAATTCCAAGCCAAAGGAATAGGAAAAAAACCAAATAAAAGCAAATTAATAATATTTAAAGCTCCAATTTGACCTTCAGCTAAGAGAGGAAATCCCCCACCAATATTCTTACTCCAAAAAGGCAACTGGCCGCTTTTTATGCTTTTAGATAGAAAATCCTTAAGAGGATAGTTAAAATTCCAAATGTCTGATTGACCAAAGTCTGGAGTATAGAAAAGTTTAAGATTGGGTAAAAAAAGAGAAGAGAAAAAAAATAACGCCAAAATTATTATTAATAAATAAGGCCATTTTTCTTTAAAAAAACTCAATAAGTTTACTTTCATTTTATTGCTTATTATATAACAAAATGCTATCTTATTTTTATGAAATCCAACATTTTTGGTAAAATGACAATCCTTTTAGGATTGTATTTTTTATTTTCTTTTAGCTTTATTTTTAGCCGTGGTTTTTTTACTTTATCAGGAAGTGTAATGTTTCTAGCTTCAATTGTTTTACTGATAGTTTTTCTTATTAAACCAAATTTAGTCAAAGTAAATCTATCCAGAAAAAGATTTATCCAGCTTCTTTCAGTCAGTCTTTTTTTAAATCTTAATTTAACCTGGTTTCTTTATGGTGGTCTTTATCAAAGCTTTCAACCTGCTTTGAATATAAGCTATTCTTTATTACGAATTTTAGTTTTTCTGTCCTTTTTTTTATTTTTAGCCACCACGAGAAAGTTTTTAAAAGTTATGACCGGTATTTTTTTTGTTTTTTGGCTAAGCCTTCATTTATTAATGATTAGTTCATCTCCTAGGCCCTGGATTGATGTATATGAGATTTTGAAGCGGGCCCCAGAAGCACTTTTTCATGGCTTAAATCCCTATAGCATTGATTATAAGCAAATGTACTTTAATGTTAGGCCAAATTTCTTTTCCTACTTTCCTTTTATGTTTTTGTTTAGTGCTCCTTTTGTTTTTCTATTTAACGATCCTCGCTTTGGTTTTGTTTTAGCCCAGGCCCTAACATTTATTATAATAGCTTTTAAATTTTCCTGGAAAAATAAGGATTTTGGAGGGAAATTTTCCTTCCTAATGGGCCTTCTGATTCTTTTCCAACCCTTAGCTCTTTATCTAACTGAGCAATCTTATACTGAACCACTGATTTTACTTCAACTAACCCTTCTGTTATATTTTTTATTTAAACAAAAGAAATTAGCGGCTTTTGTTTTGGGAATGGGTTTAGCGACTAAACAATATTTTGTTCTGGTGGCCTTATTTTTAAAAAAAAGACTATTTAATAATAAAGAACTATTAGTAACTATTATTACTACCTTATTTATAGTTGGACCTTTTTTTTTAATTAGTCCAAAGGATTTTATTTATGATACTTTTTTAATTATGGAAGTTACTCCTCCCAGATATGATGGTTTAACTTTTTTTTCCACAGCATATCAGTTAACTAAGATTCCTTATTCTAAAATATTAGCTTTAGGAGTTTGGATAATAACTTTCTTTTGTTTGACTAAATCAAGTAAAGAGTTTAAAAATAATTTTATTATAAAGCTAGCTATTTTTTTAGGAGCCTTCTTTTATTTTAATAAGTGGGGCTATGTGAATTATTATTATTTAGTCTCAAACCTAATTCTACTGTCTATTTATATTCAGATTTACCAAGTAGAAAATAAAATACTCTTGAAATAATTTTAAATAAAAAGATGAAAAAGAAACAGTATTATTTTGATTATTTAAAAAATACAGAAAAGTTTCCCCGAAACTTATATCATCAAGCCAAACATTATTTAGTTGATCAAGCGGTTAGTCAGTGTTTGTCGGGGTTTTATATCCTTGATGCAGGCTGTGGTTTGGGTAATATTAGTGGAAGGTATGATAAAGACTATTCTATTTTTGGAGTGGATAAAGAGAAATCAGCTATTAAATACTGTCGAGAGAATTATCAAGGAAAATATATTAAAGCCAATTTGGAGAATTTACCTTTCCCGAAAAATAAGTTTAATTTAATTTTGTTTTTAGACACAATTGAACATTTGAAAAATCCAGAAAGAGTTCTTAAGGAACTGGCTAGAGTTTTGAAACAAAAAGGGAAAATTCTAATTTGTACTATAAACTATGCTAACCCTCTTTGGTTCATTTTAGAAAACACCTGGCACCGATTTTTTGGAGGGAACTGCAAAACATATTCTCATGATGTTCACCCAACCCGTTATACTGAAAAACTTCTTTTAAAACAGTCCAATAAATATTTTAAGCAAATCTATTCTAAAAACAGAGTTTTAGCCATGGAACTTTTTTATCTGGGTCAAAAGAGATAGAAATTATGATTTGTTCTCACAAACTTAAAACAAAAGTTGCCCAATACGGTAAAACTAGTCTTTTTCAGTGTTGCAGTTGCAATCTTATTTATTCGAATAAATATAAAAAAAAGTTTGATCCCAGACTTCTTTATCGAAACTACTACAAAACTGAATCTCAGGGAAGATTTAAATTCTTTTTAGAGGATATTATTAAAATATTTAGATTTTTTAGAGCTTTTAAAATCTTTACTATTTATCCTCGGGCAAAATCAATTCTGGATATTGGTTGTGGTAGAGGACAGATGCTCTATTATCTAAAAAAATATTATCATTATGGCACCGTTGGAACTCAGCTTGATCAACGGGCACTAGACTATGCTAGAAAAAAACTAGGCCTAAAAATATTCAACAAAGATCTTTTAAAAATTGGTTTTAAAAAAAAGTCCTTTGATGTTGTTAGCCTTTGGCATGTACTAGAACATATTAAAACCCCCCAGCATTATCTAAAAAAAATTAACTTCCTTTTAAATAAAAATGGTTTTTTGGTTATAGAAGTTCCAAATTTTAATTCGTGGACTAGTTATATATCAAAAGGATATTGGTTGGGTTTGGATTTGGATTATCACTTAAATTTTTTTACCCCGAGTTCACTGTCAAAAATTATTTCCAATAATGGATTTAACATTAAAAGAATTCATACCTTTTCTTTAGAATATTCTACTTTTATATCAGTTCAGAGTTTAGTGAGTAGAATAACCAGAACTGATCAACTTGTTTTCAATTGGCTTCAAGATAAAAAATTTCAACCGGCAATAGTTTTTCATCTTTTCCTTTTTATTCTTCTTACTCCAATTTGTTTTTTTATTAATCTTTTTCTCTACTTTTCTAAAAAAGGAGAAGTATTACTTTTAATAGCTTGTAAAAAATAGACTATAAATTGGAAGTTGTCACTAGGAAGATAGATAACTATAATTAAATCTATGATATATTTTATTCTTTTTATTTTAGGTCTTTGTATTGGTAGTTTTTTAAATGTTTTGATTTACCGGGAGTCTCATGAAGAAGCTTCTAAGACAAAAAAAAGTAAGTCTAAAAAAAATAGATTCAAAAACTTAAACCAGCATCTGCCTTCCTGGGCTCAAGGCAGATCATATTGTGATCACTGCCATAAGAAGCTTAGTTGGTATGATAATATTCCCCTTCTCTCATACATAGCTTTAAAAGGTAAATGTCGGTCTTGTCATAAGAAAATTCCCTTCCAGTATCCCCTAGTTGAATTTTTAACCGGTCTTCAGTTTACTTGGATTTACTTTCTTTTAAAAAGCAATTTAAATTTTTTTTCCCGTTTTGAAGGTTTTTACAGTTTTTTAACTCTGGGAATCTATCTTCTTTTAGGGGCTTGTTTTTTAGCCATATTTATGGCTGATATTAAATACCAAATTATTCCTGATTCAGCTGTGTTTGGAGGAATTATTTTGGGTTTTTTAAAAATCTTTTCTGACTATCGCTTTACTGGGATGTTGGATATTTCTCTTTTTTCTTCAGCTTTAGGAGCAACTTTATTTTTTTTAAGTTTAGTTTTAATTACTAAAGGAAAAGGCATGGGTATAGGCGATATTAAATTGGCTTTTTTAATGGGCCTGATTTTAGGCTATCCAAAGATCATTATGGCTTTGCTTTTTGCTTTCTTGACAGGGGCAATAGTGGGTGTCATACTGGTTCTTACAAAGGAAAAAAGCCTAAAAAGCAAGATTGCTTTTGGGCCGTTTATGATAGCTGGCACAATAACTGCTCTTTTTTTAGCAGATTGGATAATAAAAAACTTAGGATTTAGTTATTTTTAAAAATAAAGACAATGAATTTTAAAACCACTGCCCTTTTTAAAAGATTAGTCTTTAAAACTTCGTTTTCTGCCTCAAAATTTGGCTTTACTTTAATTGAACTTTTGGTGGCAATTGGGGTGCTAGGGATCCTTTCTGTTATTAGTATGACCAGCTATACTAAAACTAGAGCCAAGGCTAGAGATGCCCTAAGAAAATCTGATTTAAGACAAATCCAGAATGCTTTAGAACAATATTATAATGATAATGGTACTTATCCTCCCAGCCTTTCTTTTGGAAGTTCATTTGGTAACTATATGGTGGAAGTTCCCCAGGATTCTAAAGATGGTTTAACCTATGTTTATACTCAGTTAAGCACTGATGGTCCAGGTCAAAGTTACAAACTTTATGCTTTACTAGAAAATGAAAATGATCCTCAGATTATTGGAGATTTTAGCGGTGAAGCAAACTGTAGTGGAACAACTGGCTGTAATTATGTTGTTTCTAGTTCAAACCAGGATTTACTTCTGCCTTCACCTTCTCCTAGTCCTTCACCTTCTCCTAGTCCTTCACCTTCTCCTAGTCCTTCACCAACAATTCAAGTAATTCTTAATTCTGCCTCGTATAAAACATGTAGTAATGTTTGTTCTTCGGCCGGAGGCACATGTTTAAGTGTTGGAGACAATGTTGATGAGGGAACTAATGGAGAACATCAAGCATATTATAGTAGTTGTCAATATAACTTAGCTGCGACTTGTGGCACTAATATGTCATTACAGAACTATTGGTGTTCGGGAAAACACGCTAAATGGACTTATTGTCGTTGCCAGATATAAAATACTAATTAAAAAGACGAAATATGAAATTAGAACAAACAAATAAACAAGGTTTCACCCTTTTAGAACTTTTAGTGGCCATTTTTATTATGGGTGTTTTAACTGCTATGCTTTTAGCTAATTTTCAAGATGTTAGGTCTAGGGGTAGAGATACAAAAAGAAAAACTCAGCTAATCCAAGTTAAAAACGCCCTAAGAATTTACTATAATGATAATCAACAATATCCAGCTGATGATGGAGTTGGGAACTTAGATTGTTCAGGTTGGGTGGGAGGAAGTTGTACCTGGGGAGGTCCTCTTATAGACAGAGCTACCACTTATATGACTCAATTGCCAGAAGACCCTTTTTCCGGAGTGGACCCAAGCTGGGTTTATTTTTATGAGAGTGATGATACTAATGGAATTGGAGAAGGATTTAATCTTTATGCTTGTTTGGAAAATGATTCAGATACTGAAGCAATTCCCTGCCCTGCTGGGACTTTAACTTGTAGCGTTACTAATTGTTATAAAGTTACCGCAGAATAAATAATTAGTTAATAATCAATTCAAAAAGAATTAAATCAGGAGGTATAAAGTGGTTCAAAAGAAAAAGAAAAAAATAGCCTTTACTCTTATAGAACTTCTAGTGACAATTTCTATTATTGGAATTCTAATTGCGGTGGGGACTGTTGCTTATTCTAGTGCTCAAAAAAAAGCCAGAGATTCTCGAAGAAGAGGTGATTTAAAAGCTATTCAAAATGCCTTAGAACAATATTATGCTGATAATACAGCATATCCTTCATTAACTTATGGTGATGGAGAATTTGCTACTTATATTTCCGGTGGTATTGTTCCAACTGATCCAAAAGATGGAAGTGTATATAATGCTACCACATATAGTTCTTCAGCTTACACAATTTGTGCTGATCTCGCGCAAGATGGTAGGGGGGCTAGTGATGCTGATGGAGATATTGATGATATTTGTGTGATGCAATTACAGGAATAAAATGAAAACACTAAATAAGACAAAAAAGGCTTTTACCTTAATAGAGGTTTTAGTGGCGACTACAATTATTGCTATTTTAACCGCTATTGCCGTTAATTCTTATGCTTCAGCTCAAAAAAAGTCTAGAGACGGTAAAAGAAAAGCTGACTTAGAAACAGTTAGATCGGCTTTAGAAATGTACCGAGTTGATGTTGGGAGCTATCCTAGCGGGGTTACTTATGCTGCTATGATTAATAACTTAATTACTGCTAACTACCTTAAAACAACGCCAGCTGATCCAAAGCCAAGCGAATATAACTATGAGTATACTAGTACTAATGTTTATTCTTATTGTATTTGTGCCCATGTAGAATCAAGTGCTACTGTAAATGAATGTGATTGTTCGCCTGGAAATTGTGATACTGTCGCAGGAGCAAGCTGTAATTATGAAATTTCAAGCCCATGAAAGTTACCTTCTTTAGAAAAAGAATACCTTTATTTTTAATAGGTTCAGCCGGCTTTTCTTTAGTAGAAATTTTAGTAGTGATTAGCTTAATGGCAGTTGTTTTTACTATTGGAACAAATTATTACAAACGTTTTAATGAAAAAAGAGAGGTGGAAAAAGTAGTTGAGGTACTTACAAACTATCTCCATCAGGCGTCAGCTAATGCCAATAACAATGTTAAGGATTGTACTGATTCTTTGTGTGGGGGCACTGATCTTCTTTGTGATACAGCTGATGATAGTCCGGAAGTTAATGGTTTAGACGCTTGGATTGTGAATATAAATAATCGGACAATTTATTGGCGTTGTGGTGGAATTGATCAGACAGATAATATAAAATCATTTAGCAGTGAAATTCCTGCTTCAGTAACAATTGTTAGTATCCCTGACCCAGTTGAGTTTCAAACTCTAGGTGGGACAGTTACTGCGGCGACTATTACTATTAATGGCTCTAATCCAGCTGATAGCTCATCTTTACAAATTAGGAGTAGTGGTTTAATTAAAAGATCATAAAATAAACACCAATTAAAATGATTAAATCAAATAAATCTGGTCAAATGATGATTGAGGCTTTGTTTGCCTTAACAGTGGTTTTAGTAGTTTTAATTACTCTAGCCAGCGGAGCAGTTATGGCCATTAGAAATGTGAGGCTTTCTCAAAATTTAATTTTAGGATCTCAGTATGCTCAAGAAGGGATAGAATTTGCCAGAAAAGAAAGAGATAGTCGAACTTGGGAGGAATTTGAAACTGATTTTATTGGTAATAACTGGGGATTGGCAAAAGACAACACCTGGAGTGATCCGGCACCATGTAAAGACCCAACTAGTCCGCCTGTCACTTCTAATATTGATAATACTGATAGCCTTGGTAATATTTATAGCCGGTTTCTTAGATGCGTTAATTTTGAAGTTGATCCTGATCCTACTATAGAAGACAGAGCTAAAATTACTGCCACTGTTTACTGGACTGATGATAATTGTGATCCAGGAGAATACTGCCGTCAGGCTGAAGTAACAACATATTTGACTAAATGGTCAAAATAGAAATGAAAATACAAAACTCAATTAAAAAGTTTATTAAAACAAAAACAGCCTTTACTTTAATAGAAGTTTTAGTGGTAGTTTCAATCATTATTTTAGTGACTGTTTCTAGTACCGGCCTTTTTATCTCCATTGTTAGAAGTAATCGAAAAACTAAAGCCCTTCTATTAGTTAAACAAAACGGAGATCAAATAATTAATTTAATTTCCCAGAAAGGCAGGTTAGCGGCTTCTATTTCAGGTTGTCCTTTTACTGATAACAGCAGTATTACGATTGTTAACAGCGATGCCTCTTTAGAAACTTTTGCCTGTGCTAATGGGCAATTAATTCATGATGTTTTGTCTACTCCTCAAGTTATTTCTGACGACAGATTATTAGTTTCTGACTGCTTTTTTTCTTGTCAGGATTTAGAACCAGAAATAGTTACAATTAAGTTTACCCTGGGCGTCGGTGATCCAGTCAATGATAAAACTGGATCATCAGAATTAAACTTCAGTACCAGTGTTTCCTTAAGAAACTATTAATTTTTCTATTTGACTTGCAATTATTCTCTTTTAAATGTAATAATTAAATTTAAGATGAAAAATGGTAAATCAGGCCAGATTGCTTTAATTGTTCTTTTAATAATGGTGGTGGTTTTAACTATTGGGCTTTATCTTATTTCCCATTCAGTGACTGATGTTTCTGTTTCTAAAGATGAAGAAGAGGCTAAAAGGGCTTTTTCTGCAGCTGAAGCAGGGATTGAAGAAGCTTTAAGACAATCAGATTTAGGAACTTGGATTCCAGCAGATAGCCTGCCTGATCTGGAAGGGGTGACTGTAGAAGTAGTAGGCCTGAATGAAATAACCAATAAAATGATTGACCAAAATGAATTTATTAATATTAACCTTAGTGGTTTGTCTGGAATTGGAACTCTTGATATTAGCTGGTCAACAAATGCCGCTTTAGAGTTAATTCTTTATATTGATAATGCTGGAGCAATCTCCACTCAGCGCTGGGCAATAAGGTCTCCCAGTGTAGCTACTTGTGCTGAAAATTTTACTGACGTACCAAGCAATAGCTATTCTATTGGAGTTGCGCCTAATAATATCCTCTTGAGAATAAGAGCTTTGTGTAGTCCTACTGATGTAACTATTATTGGTTCTGGTGGTATAGATCTAGCTGTTCAACAATATGAAATAGAATCTCGAGCTACTATTGGTCAAGAAAAAGGGAAAAGCAGTGCTATTCAGGTTACTAAGAGTATAGAAGCTTTGCCTCCGGTTTTTGACTATGTTTTGTTTTCTAAAGGAGGGATTGAATAATTAATGCCTGTCCATTTTGGCCTAGATATAGGTTCAGATACTATTAAAGCGGTTCAATCAGAGAAAAGAGGGGCTCAAAACAAGCTGATTGCTCTGGGTGAAATTAAAACTCCAGTTAGTTTAAATTCTCAGTCAGAAGTAGATAAAAGGGCTTTAGCTTCAGCCATTAAAAAACTCCTTAAAGATACGGGGATTAATGTTAAAAAGGTTAATCTTTCCTTATCAGAATCAATGATTTACTCTCAAGTGATTAATCTCCCCTATTTATCTGAGACTGAATTGGCTTCAGCCATAAGTTTTGAAGCCGAACAGTATATCCCTGTTCCTTTAGATGAAGTTAAATTAGAATATATAGTTTTATCTGAATCAATTCAAGGGGCTCAAGGAAAAAGAATGGAAGTCTTACTGGTGGCCGCCCAAAAACACGCCATTGACAAGATAGCAGAGGTGGCTGAATTAGCGGAAATCACCCCAGTGGCTTTAGAAACAGAAATTCTTAGTTTAACAAGATCAATTAATAGTTTATTTGAAGCTAATTCAATTGTTTTAGATTTGGGGCACATGAGTACCAACATTTTTATTTTAGTTAATCAAAAATTAAAATTAACCCGGAGTTTAAATACTGCCGGAGAAGCTTTAACCAGAGCGGTGGCCCAAGAGTTAAATATGGAAGTTCTTCAGGCAGAACAATATAAAATTAACTATGGTTTACTGCCAACTGTCCTAGAAGGTAAAGTAGCTAAAACTATTATTCCGATTTTCGGGGTTATTTTGTCAGAAATAAAAAAAGGCCTTAACTTTTTCCTCCAACGAGAAAAGGGAGTAGAAATTAATACTCTTATTCTTTCGGGCGGCGGGGCTCTAATGCCCGGATTAGACCAATATTTAGCCCGAAGTTTAGGTTTAGAAATAGTGACTTTTAACCCTTTTAAAGGCTATATTGAAGATGGCGCTTTAAAAAAGATCACTCACCACCCTAAATTTGCCACTGCTGTTGGTCTTTCATTAAGAGAAGCAGAAGAATGAAGGAAATAAACTTTTTAAAAGACCGCTTAGACGCTTTAGCTAAAAAAGAAAAGCGACTCTTAATTATTAGAATTTGGTCTTTTGGTGCCTTGGGAATTTATGGCTTACTAGTTCTATCTCTTTTTTCCTACAATTTATTAATGAAAAGACAGAGTAAAGTTCTGGGAGAAAAGATTATTAAAGAAAAAGCAGCGATAGAAGAATTAAAATCAATTGAAACCAAACAAGTATATTTAAGCCACAAAACTCAATCTTTGGCTCAAATATTAAGTTCTAAAAGACAAAATCAGGAAATTGTGGAAACTTTTATTTCTCTTTTACCAGAAGGTATTTCGGTTAGTAACTTTAATATTGATGAACAAGGCCGGATTAGTTTTTCCGGCCACTGCCAGAGTTTTTATACCTTAAAGCATTTTTTAGCTGTTTTAAGCGATGAGGTTGAAGATTTACCTTTGGCAATTAAAGAATCAAATATTAATAATATTAACTATGGTTTTGGAGATGGTTATAGTTTTTCTGCTACTATTCTTTTTTATTTAGGTGAAAAACAATGAAGTTATTGGAAGAAATTAAAAACCCTGACAAATTAAGAAAAAACCTCGCTCCTACATTTGCGGTTCTAACTGTAATTGTTTTAACTATGACAGTTTTCAGAACCTCTTTTATGAGTGTTAAAAAACTATTCAAGATGAATAAAGAAGCTCGGAATGAATTAAGCCAATTAGAAAAGAAAAGCCAGACGTTAAAAAGTTTAGATGAGACTGAAGTCAGTGATAGAGTTCTTCAGTTGGAGAAAGTCTTTCCCTCAGAAAAGCCAGTTTTAAATCTTCTAGCCTCTTTACTTAGTCTTTCCCGGCAGGAAGGGGTGAGGTTTGGCGGAATTGAACTTAATCCTGGTCAAATAGATAACAAGGGCCAGGTAGAAGTAAAAAGAGTGGAAACAGAAGAAGAAGAAAAGGGAAAAGCCCTTAGTCAGTTTGAAATTCAGTTTGAAATAATTGGTAAGTCAGAAGCGATTAACTCTTTTATTAAAAAGCTGGAGCAGACAGGGCCTTTAATGAAAATTGAAAGTTTGAGTCTTAGTTTAGGAGCAAACTTAAACACCAGCCTAACGGTGACTGTTTATTATCAATCCCCGCCTGCTACTTTAGGTCCAATAACTCAACCAGTCCCCCTTTTAAGTGCTCAAGAAAGAGAAATCTTGGATGAAATTAGTCTTTATCGGACCGTAGAAGAAATTACTGCTTCTTCACCGGTGGGTAAACAAGACTTTTTTAGTCTTCCTTAAGATAAAATTTTTCTTCTGAAGAATTCCTGTTAAAAAATAAAGATAAATGCTAATTTAAATAATTTTTCTAGTACTTTGGAAATTTAAATAGAAGATTATTGTTCTTCGGGTATATTGGTGTACATAGTAAATTCAGGCTTAGTGAAATTGCCTTTCGCAAGAATTTCTAGCAACCCATTTTCTAAAAGTAATAAAGGATTTCCTAAAACTGCAATTGTAACTATCCCCGTTCTTTGCTTTTCAGAAAGACTATACCAAGTCTCTATGGGTATTCCATATATTTCATCAGGTAACTGTTTTTCATTTTCACTCATTTTTAGTATTTTACCTGATTTAGTTTATATAGTAAATAGGAAAAAGAAGTGATTAAGCAGGTGGATTATCTTTTTCTTCCAGGGTAAGAATAACTTTTTTATTTTCTTTAATAGCTTTGGTTCTAACTAAGGTCCTAATTGCTTTAATAATTTGGCCTCTTTTTCCAATTACTTTTCCCATGTCTTCTTCAGCAACACTAATAAGATAGTTTTTAAAACCTGACTCAGTGGTTTCTTCTTTTAATTTAAATTCTTTAGGCTTATCAATTATTGCAGTAATAATAAAAGTAATTAGGGTTTTCACTAAAATTAACCTCTTTTCTTTAAGTCTTTATATAATCGGGTCTTTTTTTATTGAGTATCTTTCAACTAACTTTTTTACTGTTTCGGTTGGCTGGGCTCCTTTTTTTATCCAGGACTGATACTTTTTCTGGTTTAAAGCAAAAACCTTTTTTTCTCCTAAAGGATAATAAGTGCCTAAAGATTCAATATATTTACCATCCCTTTTAGATTTTGCTTCAGCAATAATAATCCGATAATAGGGCTGGTGTCTTTTACCCTGTCGTCTTAACTTAACTTTTAACATAAAATTATTCCTTTCTTTACAAACAATGTATTTTACCAGAAATTATGTCTTTTTCCCAAATTTTTGGCAAGCAAGCCTGGCTGCTTCTTGTTCAGCTTCCTGTTTTGAGTATCCTTGTCCTAGGGCAACCCTTTTGTTGTTGATTAAAACAGCTGACATAAATACTTTTTTATGATCAGGTCCTTTTTCAGAAACCAAGACGTATTCGGGAGTTTTTAAACCCTTAGCCTGAACTAGTTCTTGAAAACTACTTTTATGGTCTAAGGGAATTTTATTGGAGAACAGGTTTTCTGAGGGGTCTAAAAGATTCTTTTGGACAAAGTTACAAGCCTTTTCAAAACCAGAATCTTGATAAATGCCGCCAATAACAGCTTCAAAAGTATTAGCCATAATTGAAGGATTGTTTTCTCCGCCAGATTCCTTCTCCCCGCGGGATAGTTTTAAAGCAGATCCTAATTTAAGTTTCTGAGCGGCTAATCCCAGAGTTTTAGTTTGAACTAGTCTGGCTCTCATTGATGTTAGTTTACCCTCAGGTAAGTGAGGGTACTTTTGGTACAAATATGAAGAAACAATTAATTCCAGAACCGCATCGCCCAAAAACTCTAATCTCTCATTGGAGGCTAACTTTTCTCCTTTATGTTCATTAAGGTAAGACCGGTGGGTTAAAGCCAGTTCCAAAATGTCTTTATTTTTAAATAATTTTTTAAGATTTAGTTTAACGAATTTAGATTTCATCTGATTGAACTTCAATAAGATTCAGTAAATCACCAACTGTTTTTATTTTTTCCACCTCTTCTTGGGGTAGGTTAATTTTTAAAGCTTGATTTAACCTTAGGACTAAGTCAGTCATTTCTAAGGAAGATAGATTAAAGTCAATAAAAAAATCTGCATCTTCTTCAATTTCTTCTTTTTCAATTTCTAATATTTCTCCAATTAAATCAATAACTTTAATTTTAAAACTATCTTTACTCATTTTTTCCTTTAATTTTTAATAAAACTGTTCCTAAGACACCGTTAACAAATCTAGGTGAACTGTCGGCCCCAAATTCTTTAGCTAGTTCAATTGCTTCATCAATAATTACTTTTTCTGGCGTTTTTTTTTGCAGGAGCTCAAAAATAGCTAATCGGAGAACGGCTAAGTCCACCTTGTTTAACTTGTTAACCGGCCATTCAGGGGCTGACTTTGCAATTAAGGGATCAATTTGTTTAAGGCTTTTTAAAATAGGCTTAATTAAAGGATCCTCGCTTGAAGTTATATGCTGATCAAAACTGAAGCTGAACAGTTTTTTAATAATGTCTTTTCTTTTTTTATGTCTAGGATCTTTGGCAGTTTTCATTCTTGACCACAGGAAGGACAAACCTGGCGATAAACCTTTTTATTACCGCAACGGGAACATGAACTTAAAAGTTTAAGCTTAACTTTTATATTAGCCCTTCTTTTTCCTTTTCTTCTGGTAGAGATTCTTCTTTTAGGTAAAGCGCCCATATTATAACTTTCTAATTAGATTCAACAAATTTGATTTTATAATTTTTTAACTCTCTTTGCAAGGTAGGATACTTTGATATTCTATTAATAAGTTTTTCGGCCCAAACTTTAGCTTTTTTAATTGTATCAATATCCATTAAAGAAGCAATTTTTAATTGGCCAAAACCATGCTGTTTTAAACCATAAACCTCCCCTGGTCCTCTGATTTTAAGGTCAATTTCCGCTAGTTTAAATCCGGAATTATATTTTTGCATGGCATTAAGTCTTTTTAAGCTTTCTTTATCCTTTTGTGAGGCAAAAAGAAGACAATAAGACTGCTTTTTGGACCTTCCCACCCTGCCCCTTAACTGATGAAGTTGAGCTAAGCCAAATCGATCTGAAGCTTCAATTACCATTAGAATTGCCCTGGGGATATCAATCCCGACTTCAACCACCGGCGTGGAAACCAAAATATCTAATTTTCCCTGACTAAATTTTTTAATAATCTGGTCTTTTTTATTCCCTTTTAATTGACCATGGAGTAAACCTAACTTTAAGTCTGGAAAAACATCTTTTGATAGTCTTTTAAACTCGATCTTAACTGACTTAACTAGTTTTAGAACTTCGCTTTCTGACTCATCTATTAAAGGACAAACAATAAAAGCTTGAGCCTTTTCTTTTTTAAGAAGTTTTTCAATCCAAATATACGCGTCCATTCTTTTTTCTACTGGCACTACCCAAGTCTTAACTTTTTTACGCTGAGGCGGCATTTCATCAATTACTGATAGCTTTAAATCACCATATAAAGTTAAAGCAATTGTTCTAGGAATTGGGGTGGCAGTCATGGTTAAAATATGAGGAGTTAGTCCCCTCTTAATTAATTTAGTTCTTTGTTCGACTCCAAAGCGGTGTTGTTCATCAATAATGGCTAAAGAAAGCTTTTTTAAAACTTTAGACTCGTAGATTAAGGCATGAGTGCCAATTAAAAGGTCAAACTGATCACCTCTAGGAATTTTCTTCTTTCTTCCGCTTTGAAAACCTATTCTAAGTTTTCTTCCCCTAAAGACTTTGTCTTTAAATAAACTTTTTAAAGTTTTAAGATGTTGCTGAGCCAGTATTTCCGTGGGAGCCATTAGAATTGCCTGCCAGCCATTTAAAAAACAAAGATAAACTCCAATGGCAGCGACCACTGTTTTACCTGATCCTACGTCTCCCTCCAATAAGCGGTTCATTGGTTTTTCCTTCCTAAGATCACTAAGAATTTCTTTAACCACTCTATTTTGAGCCGTCGTTAATTTAAAAGGTAAAGCACTAATAAAACCCTTTATTTCCTTATAATATCCTTTTAAAGGATAGGTTAGTTGATTATGTTGCCATTTTTTCTTTCTTTGGGCCACATTTAATTGAACTAAAAAAAGCTCATCAAATGAAAGCCTTTTTCTGGCAGATAATATTTCTTCCCTATTTTGGGGAAAATGGATTTGTTTTAAAGCTCTGCTTAAATCAATTAAATTCTCCTTTTTTCTCACCCCTTCAGGTAAAAAGTCAGGAATAGAAAGTTTTATTAAAGGAGAAATTCTAGACCTAAGCCACTTAGAACTAAGCTTAGCTGTTTCTCTATATACTGGCACTAAGCGGCCGGCATGCAAGGGTGAACCTTTAGCTTTTAATAATTCATATTCTGGAGAAACAAAGGTTAGACGGGATCCAAAATAGTCAACTTTACCAGCTAAAAATATTTCCACGCCTGGTCTAAGAATGTTAACTATAAAAGGCTGGTTAAACCAGATAGCTTCAATTTGGCCTGAAGAATCTTTTAAAACTGCTTTTTGGATTCTTTTACCAGACTTAGTGTAGCTATTTTGGCAAGTTACAATGGTTCCCTTAAGAGTCACTGTTTCCCCTCTTTGTAAAGATGCAATTGGACTAACTAATGAATAGTCATTGTAACGAAAAGGAAAGTGATATAAAAAATCCCAAACATTATTAATTCCTAGTCGTTTTAATCTCTGAGCATAAGCCTCACCCACCATATATAGATCTTCAACTGGAGTTTTAAGGTTTAATTTTTTGTATTTCATCTATTTACCCTTTTTAAAAAGATAAATATTAACAAGGGTTTAGCTTTAAGAAAATAACATAGATATGGCTGGCAGCATGGAGCTAATAATTAAAGATAAAGTCACTAAAATTATTATTACAGTCCAAACAAGCTTTATCTTCCTTTTTCTAGTTAATTTAAATTTCTTTTTCATCTTAATTTAATTTTATGCCATAAGTTTGCTTTTGTCTAATTTAATGCTAAAATTTATTTAT
>Ga0210057_1000608_pt1 | contig 58776 bp, 57 predicted proteins | sample CryGeyCG2114_010_2_FD_183968 | JGI IMG/M metagenome (GOLD analysis project Ga0210057, IMG submission 183968) | Groundwater microbial communities from aquifer - Crystal Geyser CG10_big_fil_rev_8/21/14_0.10 (SPAdes) (version 2) | ecosystem: Environmental > Aquatic > Deep subsurface > Groundwater ...
TATCGCAACTCTTATAAAACTTGCGGTCTCACGAAAAAGAGAATTTCTGGCTGATGCAAGCGGTGCCCTTTTGACCCGCTACCCTGAGGGGCTCGCTTCTGCTCTTGAAAAGATAGCATCAGACCCAAAGCAAGTTGAAAAAGCGAATCTTGCGACATCAAGTCTCTACATCTCAAACCCTTTTAAAAAAGAGGCGGCAAAAAACTGGTTTGTGAAATTATTCAGCACACACCCTCCGGTTGAAGAAAGAGTAAAAATCCTACGCTCGATGTAATTTCTACACAGAAACTTGCCTCTGCTATAATCTTAATTATGATATTTCAAATTTTAGTTGGGAAGCTTGTTTTAAAAATTTTACAACTCTTAAGCAGATCTGGATCCACTTGGCCAGGCCATATTGTTCTAAAGCTAAATAATAAATTTGTAGCTCAAACAATTTCTAAAAATCCACAACTTAAAATAATAATTATTGCTGGCACAAACGGAAAAACAACGACTACGAGTCTCATTCGTCACGCTCTAAAAGAAAATAATATCACTTCTTTTCAAAATACAAGCGGTGCTAATTTACGAAATGGTATTGCCTCAAGCATTATTGCGAATTTAAATATTTTTGGAGAAATAAAATCTGAGAATGCAATTTTTGAAGTCGATGAAAATGCTCTCCCTCAAATCTTAAATGAGATTAACCCCGATGCTCTTGTACTTCTTAATCTATTTCGTGATCAACTTGACCGCTATGGAGAAGTGAATCTGATCACAAAGAAGTGGCAATATGCAATTTCAAAACTCCCAAAAAAAACTATTATTTTTGCAAATGGAGATGATCCAGCGCTTACATATATTGTAAAAAAATCAGAAAAAAAATCGCAATTTTTCTCAGCCAATACTAAGAGTGAAAATAAAGAGCTTGATAATGATGCCGATTTTCTGTATTGCCCAAACTGCAAAAACAAATTAACTTTTGCCTTTGTGTCCTTTTCTCACCTTGGAGATTTTAAATGCTCTAAATGTGGATTTGAGAATGAAAAATTATTTATCTTTGATAAGTCATCTTCTCTTTTTGGCTCTTACAACAAGTACAATGTGTCAGCAACAGCTCTTGTTTTAGAAACGGTTTTTGAGCTTGACGAAAAAAAAATTGAAAACTCAATTAAAAGCTTCAAACCAGCATTTGGCAGACAAGAAGAGCTTACTTTTAAAAACAGAAGGGTTTCAGTTATTCTCTCAAAAAATCCAGCAAGCTTTAACCGCTCAATTGAAGCTATAAATCAAAAATCAAAAGCTGGGGATACACTTCTAATTATCCTCAACGACAGAGTGCCCGACGGCCGAGACGTATCGTGGATTTGGGATGTAGATTTTGAGAATTTGAATAATAATTTTAAAAAGATTTTTCTTTCAGGAGATCGGATTTGGGATTTAGCTATAAAATTCAAATATGATGGTTTTAAAAATACACAAAATTTTGAAGATTTAAAAAAGGGAATTATAGATGCAGTAAGCAAAACACCATCGGAAAATTCACTTTTTATTCTTCCCACATATTCTGCAATGCTAGATGTACGAAAAATTATTACTGGGAGAAAGATTTTATAGTCAGCATTTAATATTATGAAAAAAACCAAATACCAGCTAACAATTGGCTGGCTATACCCAACTCTGATGAATACGTATGGAGATCGCGGTAATATTCTTGTACTCCAAAAAAGAGCACAATGGCGCGATATTGATGTAAAAATCGAAAGAATTTCACCCAACTCAAACAGTAATTTAATTTCCACTTGTGATTTGTTCTTTATGGGAGGTGCTCAAGACACACAGCAAGAAATCGTTAATCTTGATCTTCTTGGTTCTAAAGGAAACGTCCTCCTCAATGCATTAAAAATGGGCATTCCTGGGCTTTTTATCTGTGGGGGGTATCAATTCCTTGGTCGGCATTACATTACCTCTGAAAACGTAAAAATTAAAGGACTTGGCTTTTTTGATATGTACACTCAATCACCCAAGAATCAACAAACAAGACTTGTAGGCAACTGCGTAATGACTGTCAAAAATAAAGATCTAAATATTTCAGATGTTTTAGGATTTGAAAATCACAATGGCAGAACTTATCTCTCAAACAACTCGCAATCTTTTGCAACAGTAATTAGCGGGAATGGTAATAACGGTGAGGACAAAACAGAGGGAATAATATTTAAAAATTCAATTGGTACATATCTTCACGGCCCAATCCTTCCTAAAAACCCGCAAATCGCCGACTTCCTTATCGCAAAAGCACTAGAAATAAAATATAAAAAGTCAATAAAGCTTGAATCACTCGACGATTCACTTGAAATAAAAGCAAAAATAAAAATTTTAAAAGGAATTAATCAATAGACTTTATACTCTCTATCTTGCTCCTGTATTTTCAATCTTGCTGCTTGAGTGTTTCTTATAAAAACAAGTCAACCTTGCCAATAGAAGACCTAGCTAATATAATAGTTTTATGAAATTTGACGTAAAACATATCGCAAAACTTGCCAATCTCACTATTTCATCTGATGAAGAAAAAAAATTTGAAACTCAACTTGAAGGAATTCTCACGTACGTTGAAAAATTGAATGAAATTGATACTGAAAATGGTCAAGCAATAAATCAAATAACAGGTCTTGAGAATGTTACACGAGATGACACCACTGCTCCATCATTGACTCAAGAAGCAGCTCTTTCCGGCACAAAAAATACTCACAACGGGTTTTTCAAAGTAAAAGGAATTTTAGATAATGAGTGATTTAAACAAGCTTACTATAAAACAGGCTCTTGATGGTCTTAAAAAAGGCGATTTTACTTCAATCGATTTAACCACCGCATGTCTTGCCCAAATCGAAAGGTTAAATCCTGAGATTAATGCATTCATAACTGTTAGACATGAAGCAATTGAAGATGCAAAAAAAGCTGACGAATCTCGTAAAAATGGCGTTGAAAAGCCACTTCTTGGAATTCCAATAGCATTAAAGGATATTTTTATGACCGAAGGAATTAAGACCACTGCGACATCAAACATCTTAAAAGACTATATCCCTCAATATGATGCAAGTGTTGTAAAAAATCTTAAAACCGCGGGGGCAATAATAGTTGGTAAAACAAATATGGACGCTTGGGCGCACGGCTCGTCAGGTGAAAATTCAGATTTTGGTCCCACAAGAAATCCTTGGAATACAAAATATGTCCCAGGAGGTTCATCGAGCGGTTCTGCCGTTTCAGTTGCAAGCAACATGGCGTTTGCCGCAACGGGAACTGACACAGGAGGATCAATAAGACTTCCGGCTAGCTTTAATAACGTTGTGGGGCTAAAGCCTACATATGGACTTGTAAGTCGTTATGGGGTTATTGCCATGGCATCAAGCCTTGATTCGATAGGCCATTTCACAAAAACCGTTGAAGACTCAGCAATAATCCTAAATATAACAGCGGGTCGTGACGAATTTGATGCTACCACCAAAAATTCGCCCGAAGATTATACGAAAGATTTGGGAAAAGATATAAAGGGACTAAAAATAGGGTCTCTTAAAAAATATCTCAATGGAGCTGATGAGAACATTAAAAAACTTACTCTTGACGTAGAAGAAAAATTGCAAAAATTAGGTGCCGAAATAATTGACATTGACCTTCCCCACTCAGAATATGCAATCGCTGCCTACTACATAATTCAGCCTGCGGAAGTTTCTTCAAACCTTGCGCGATACGACGGAATAAGATTCGGTGAAGAGAGAAGTCATTTCGGGGAAGAAGCAAAAAGAAGAATTATGCTAGGCACTTTTACATTGTCCAGTGGGTATTATGATGCCTACTATAAAAAGGCAATGAAAATAAAAACTCTAATAAAGCAAGATTTTGACAAAGCATTTGAGAAAGTCGATGCAATTATATCCCCCGTCTCTCCCACTCCGCCTTGGAAATTGGGCGAGAAGGTAAATGATCCGCTCAAAATGTACCTGTCTGATATTTTTACAGTCACGGCGAACTTGGCCGGAATTCCAGGACTTTCAATTCCAGCAGGATTTATAAAGGACAATTTACCTATTGGCATACAGCTATTAGGTGCACATTTCTCAGAGAGCTTACTTTTTCAAATTGGTTACGCACTAGAAAAAACTCAAGAAAGGAGAAATTTTAATATATGAATTACAAACCTGTAATCGGACTTGAAGTACATGTGGAGCTGAAAACAGCAAGCAAAATGTTTTGTCGCTGCTCAACGCATTACTTTGGGCAAAAACCCAACACCCACACATGCCCAGTATGTCTTGGTCTTCCAGGGGCGCTTCCTTACCCAAATAAATTGGCTATTGAGTGGTGCATTAAAATTGCAAAAGCATTGGGGTGTGAAATAAATAAAGTCTCAAAGTTTGATAGAAAGAACTATTTCTATCCCGACCTTGCCAAAGGTTATCAAATAAGCCAATATGATCAGCCTTTTGGGGAGAATGGAACAATAACCGTAACCCGCGATAAAGACTCCGAAGAAATAAAAAAAATAGGAATAACTCGAGTCCACATGGAAGAAGATACTGGAAAATTGACTCACGCGGAAGGAGCAAGCCTGATTGATTTTAATAGAAGTGGGGTACCATTGGTAGAAATTGTCACAGAACCTGATTTTGAAAATGCTCACCAAGTTGCCGAATACCTTAAAAAACTACAGCAAATCATGAGATATTTGGAGGTCTCAAACGCAGACATGGAAAAGGGGGAGATGAGACTTGAGCCAAATATTTCGCTTCAAAAAAATGGTGAGAGTGGACTTCCAAAATACAAAGTCGAAGTAAAAAACATAAATTCATTTAAATTTGTGACTCATGCAATTAATTTTGAAATAAATCGTCAAGAGAAAATTTTAGAAAGTGAACAAGTACCAACGCAGGAAACTCGCGGCTGGAACGAAACAAAAAGTGCAACTGTCTCACAAAGAAGCAAGGAAGACGCACACGACTATCGCTATTTCCCAGAACCCGACATTCCACCGATTGTTTTTTCCAAAGAAGAAATTGACAAAATTACTCTACCCGAACTTCCTGATGAGAAAATCCAGAGATTTCAAAAAGAATATGGCTTATCGCTTTATGACTGCGAGTTGCTTACTAAAACTCCTGCTACTTCAGATTATTTTGAAGAAGCATCAAAAGTAGGAAGCTCACATAATCTGACACCAAAACAAATCGCAAACTACTTAATCAACAAGAAACTGGATATTGACAAAATATTGCCAGCAGAAGTTATAGAAGAAATTTTGGTTACGTTACAAACAGTCAATATTACTGATGAACAAATGAGTGATGCAATTAAAAAAGTGTTTGAAGAAAATCTAGGAGTTGTTGAAGATTATAAAAGCGGAAAAACACAAGTTATGGGATTTTTGATAGGAAATGTTAAAAGGCTCTTGCCTTCGAATATTGATGTTTCAGTTGTAAAAAAAGCCTTAGAAAATCAACTTCAGTCTTCCTAAAAAATTCACAAAATGCTAGAATAATTATATGGCAGAAGATGCAGCAGAAGTAACACAACCCCAAGAAGAAAAAGCGAGATGGCCAACTCATATAAAAAATCTATATGGACCAGTCTGGAAAAGTGTCACAAACATTCTAGGTAGAGGAATAGACGAAGAACAACCTGGATTTTTTACCACAAGAAAAGAAATAGCAAGAGAAATGCTAGGAATGAAACTCGAAAGCAGAACTGATAAGTTAACAGGCTTATTTAACGAAGACGGGTTTAATGAAGTTTTAAACGGTTTACTTCCAGCGCTAAGAAAAGAACAGACAGAAAGTTTAATAGGATACATAGACGTTAATGGACTAACAGAAGTAAATAATTCTAAAGGGCATGAGGCAGGCGATGATTTTATAAAAAAAACGGCGGAGATTGTAGCGAAAAACCTCAGAACCTCAGATCTTCTAGCAAGACTACACGGAGATGAGTTTGCTTTTATGCTACCAGGAGCTTCAATAGAGCAGGCGCAACAGGCATTAGGTAAGGTAATTGAAGCTTTAAACCAAGAAGGTATTCAAATTTCCGTAGGGATTGTTACTCTTGACTTAGACAACTCTAGAGAATCCTTAAATAACGCGGACAGTGCGATGTATATTGCCAAACAAAGATCTAAATCAGAAGGCGGAAGCCAAATGGAAATAAAAACCAACACCAATCAACAAAAAAAGGCTGCATAATATATGAGTAAATTCGTACACCTTCACAATCATTCTGAATACTCTCTACTAGACGGACTATCACGCATGGAAGACATGGTCGCCAAAGCAAAGGACTTAGGCATGAAAGCACTGGCTGTTACTGACCATGGAAGCATGTACGGTGCAATTAGATTTTACAAACTATGCCTTGAGGCAGGAATAAAGCCAATTATAGGAAGTGAAATATACATTACTCCCGGAAACCTCAAAGACAAAACAGTAAATGACAAAGATTATAACCACTTAATTTTGCTTGCAAAAAATGAGAAAGGATACAAAAACCTAATGAAAATAATTACAGTCTCCCACCTTGATGGATTTTATTACAAACCAAGAACAGACATCGAATTGCTAGAAAAACATAGCGAGGGCCTGATTTGCTTATCCGCTTGTGTGAATGGATATATCTCAGACCCCTTGCTTAATAAACAAGAAGATGAAGCCATAAAAAGACTGACAAAACTAAAAGAAATATATGGAGATGATTTTTACTTAGAACTTCAAAGACACATAGACGTTCCACCTCAAGAACCGCTTAATGAGATGCTAATCGGGCTTTCCAAAAGATTTGGCATACCTCTGGTCGCAACAAACGACAATCACTACGTCAACAAAGAAGACGCAGAAGCACAAGAAATTTTACTATGCATCGGTACCCAAACAACAATCGACACACCAAATAGAAAGCTGTCCATGATTGGGTCTCCTGATTTTTACATAAAACCACAAGAAGAAATGGAGGCACTTTTTGCTGACATCCCACAGGCAATTAAAAACAGCGTAAAAATAGCCGACTCAATAGAGCTTGAATTAAGTTTGGGAAAATGGATAATGCCCATATTTGACGTGCCCGATAACTTAACTGCCGCCCAGCATTTAAAGAATTTAGTAAGCGAGGGAGTATTAAAAAGATATAAAAAAATAACAAGCGAGATAAATGAGAGAATTGATTACGAGCTAGATATAATCACAAAAAAGGGGTACGAGGCTTATTTTTTGATAGTTGCAGATTTTGTAAATTGGGCAAAAGATAACGGAATTAGCGTCGGGCCTGGTCGTGGATCAGCAGCAGGATCTGTCGTGTCTTATTGTCTGAATATTACGGACGTTGATCCCTTTTACTTCAAGCTCCCCTTTGAGAGGTTTCTTAATCCGTATAGACCGTCTGCACCCGATATAGATCTTGATTTTGCTGATACAAGACGAGATGAAGTTATTCAGTATGTTACTGAACGCTATGGCGAGGATAAAGTGGCACAAATTATAACTTTTGGAACAATGGAAGCAAGAGGTGCAGTTAGAGACGCTGGCCGCGCTCTTGGTATGCCATATGCTGCCCCTGATAGAATTTCCAAAATGATTCCGCCTGGTTGGCAGGGACACGCTATGACTATTGATCTGGCCTTAGCCCAAAGTGCAGATTTATCCCGTGCTTATAGGACAGAGAGTGAAACAAAAAGGCTTCTTGATGTGGCAAAAAAACTAGAAGGAGTGACAAGACACGCATCGGTACATGCTGCGGGGGTAGTCATATCTGACAAGCCATTAACAGAATACACTCCACTTCAAAGAGAATCAAACGGAGAACGAATAATTACTCAATATGACATGTACACAGTTGGCGAAGACGGTGTAGGACTTCTAAAAATGGACTTTTTGGGATTGCGCAATCTTACAATTATTGAGGAGACCTTGAAGTTTATCAAACAAAACAAAAATGAAGACATTGATCTTTCCAGCCTTTCTCTTGAAGATAAAAAAACTTTTGATCTTCTATCAAGCGGAGAAACAACGGGAATATTCCAGCTTGAATCATCTGGTATGCGTCGTTATATCAAGGAGCTTATGCCTACTTCAATTTTTGATCTTATGGCTATGGTGGCACTATACAGACCAGGTCCAATGCAGAATATTCCAGAATTCATAGCACGAAAGCACAACCCATCAAGAATTTCCTACCCAGACCCAAGACTTAAAGAAGTTCTTGCACAAAGCTATGGAATTCTAGCTTACCAAGATGACGTACTATTAACCGCTATTAAGATTGCAGGATATGACTGGCTTGAAGCAGATAAATTAAGAAAAGCTGTAGGTAAAAAAATTCCAAGCGAAATGAAAAAACAAAGACAAACATTTGTAAAAGGTTCTGTAAAAAATGGGCTAACTGAAAAAAAGGCAGAAGAACTTTTTGACTTAATTGCTCCTTTTGCAGGTTACGGATTTAATAAAGCACACGCCTCATGCTATGCCACGATTGCATTCAGAACTGCTTATCTAAAAGCGCATTATTCGGTAGAATTTATGACTGCTCTACTCACTGCTGAAAGCCGGGGCTCATCCGGACCAATACGTGGTGAGAAAATTGCACAAGCAATTTCCGAGTGCAAAAGACTCAATGTGACCATACTTCCCCCTTCTGTCAATTTTTCTATCTCCGAATTTTCAATTGAAGACAATACCAAAGTAAGGTTTGGACTAAGTGCTATTAAAAATGTAGGAAGCGCTGCAATCTCGACCATCCTTGAAGCAAGAGAAGAGGGAAAATTTACTGGTCTCTACGATTTTTGTGAAAGAGTTGATCTGTCAAAGGTTAATAAAAAAACGCTCGAGAGTTTGATTAAAGCTGGAGCCATGGATGTTTTTGGAAATAGAGCAGCACTTTTGGCAAGTTTTCCAGACGTAGTTAATAGAATTTCAAAAGAACAAAAAAACAAAATCAAAAACCAAGGAGGACTATTCGACGATTTTAAACCTGACACTTCAAGCTATGAAATGATGATTATTAAATCCGACATAGAAGAATTCTCAGACAAAGAAAAGCTGATTTTTGAAAGAGAGCTTTTAGGATTCTTTTTAACCGACCATCCTTTGAATCAGGAGCTTGAAAACATTCTAAAAATAATAACCCACACGCTTGAAGAATTAAGCGATGAAACAGAAGGATCCCGAGTCAAAGTGGGAGGGCTTCTTGCAAACATAAAGAAAATAATTACAAAAAAAAGCAACAGTGAAATGGCTTTTGTTGCTTTAGAAAATCATGTTGGTGTCAATATAGAATGCGTAGTTTTTCCCAAAACTTTCGAAGTTTTGAAAAACAAACTCATAAAAGATACTATCGTGATAATAGAAGGCAAACTTAATTTTAAAGATGGCAATCCTGTAATAATCGTTGATACAATAGATAGACTAAATTAGACTCAATTTAGTCTTGACTATTATTTTTTAATTTTATACAATATCAGAAATGGTTTCATTAGAGTCCGAGATTATATTTAGTGTTTTTGGTGCCAAAATCACCAACACTATCATCGCAACTATTTTTGTAGATGCAATCTTAATTTTTCTTACTTTCTATATAAAGAGAAATATTTCAGTAATTCCCGGTAAAATTCAAAACATGGCAGAAGCTTTAATCGCGTATTTCTATGACCTCACCAAACAAATAGCCGAAAAGTACACAAGTGTCATCTTTCCATGGTTTGCTAGTTTTTTTATTTTCATTTTTGCAGCCAACATCATGGCCCTACTTCCAGGATTTGGAACATTAGGATTTTTTCATGTTATTGATGGTCATAAAGAATTTGTTCCAGTTCTTCGAGGAGCAACAAGTGACTTTAACACAACGCTTGCCTTAGCAACAGTCTCATTAGGCGCTACGCACATTTTGGCAATTAAATACAATGGAATAATCGGATATATTAAAAAATTTGTGTCTTTTAATCCTATTCTTTTATTTGTAGGCATATTAGAATTAGTATCCGAGTTTACCAAGCTCATATCTCTCTCTTTCAGACTTTTTGGAAATATTTACGCAGGAGAGGTAGTTCTTGTCACCATTTCTTCACTTGCAGCATTTATAGCACCAATACCATTTTTACTGCTCGAATCTATAGTAGCGTTAGTTCAAGCATTGGTTTTTGCTATGCTAACGATGGTTTTTATGTCAATATTAATTAAGCCACATCATGCGGAGGGAGGTGAATAGAATATGGAATTTTCAATTACTGGCGGTCTTATAGTAGCTCTTGGTGGAATTTTTCCCGCTTTTGCAATTGCTGCAATCGGATACAAAGCCATGGAGTCAATTGGACGCAATCCAGAAAGCTCAAGCAGAATCCTACCAGCAATGCTTTTAGGAATGGCTTTTGCTGAAGCTATTGCGATCTACTCTCTTATTCTAGCCTTTACAAAGTAATTGTTTTGCTCTTTATAGAGTAATACGATTTCTGTAAATATATTATGGAAATAATTAAAGATTTTGGGCTACAACCAGAATTTTTTATTGCACAAATTATCAATTTTTTGATATTGGCATTTGTATTTAAAAAATTCTTATACAAACCGATATTAAAAATTCTTAATGACCGGGAGGAAAAGGTTAGAAAAGGAATTGAGGATGCAGATAAAGCGCATGCAGAGCTTGAAAATGCTACTATCAAAAGTGAGAAATTTCTGCAAAAAGCAGCGCTTCAAGCTGAAAAGATAATCGAGGAAACAAAAAAATCAGCCGATAACATAAGAGTTGAACTTTTAGGTAAATCACAAGCTGATGCTAATAAAATAATAAATGAAGCCCGTGAACAGGCAAAGCTAGAAGCGCAAAAATCTGAAAAAGATGCTAAAACGTTAGCACTGGGTCTATCTGAAAAAGTTTTGGAAAAAGTTCTTGGTGAATTATTCACTAAAGAGGAAAAAAGTAAAATTCTTAAAAGAAATATAAGCAAATTGGAAAAATATGAATAACCGTGATTTGAAAAAATTAGCAACCCTTACGTTGAAAAATAAAGACATTGATGAAAAACTAGCAAAATTTGCGATTTCAAATCTTAATCGTCGCGAATTAAAGCTTTACTTGTTTTTTTTGAAAGCAGCGATTTCGAAAAAAACAATATTTGTGAGGTCAAATGAGATATTGACGAAAGATCTACAAAGTAAGATTAAGAAGATCTTTACTGATGGAGACGTTGAGTTTTCGCTCGATAAAAATATAGACAGCGGAATTGTGGTCGTTTATAATGATACAATCATCAACCTAACTACCAAAAATTATATTAAAGAAACAATTAACCAAATTAAAAATAGCCTATAAATAGAAAAAACTATCTGAAGAAACGAAGTTCTCTGAAAGAAATATTTTATGAAAACAGAAAATTTTATTAAAGAAATAGAAAAAAAATTAGAAAAGCTGGACATATCTCCAAAAGCGACAAACGAAGGAGTTGTTTTGTCGGTTGGGGATGGAATTATAAAAGCATCAGGACTTTCAGATGTAGGATTTGGAGAAGAAGTCGAATTTGCAGACAAAACTCGCGGACTTGTATTCGGACTTGGTGAGGATGAAATATCAATTATTCTTATGTCTGACACCAACGTGATCGTTGAGGGAATGAAGGTAAAAACAACTGGTGTTATTTTAGGAATTAAGGTTTCAGACTCTCTAATTGGACGAGTTATTAATCCGCTACGAGAACCTCTGGACGGAAAAAGTCTTGAGGCTAGCGGAAAGTTTTATCCTCTTGAAAAAATAGCTCCAGGAGTAATCGAGAGACAATCGGTTGATACTCCTGTTAAAACCGGTATAAAAGCTATAGATTCGATGATTCCTATTGGACGAGGACAGCGAGAACTTATAATCGGAGATAGAAGTACTGGGAAAAGTGCCATTGCCATTGATACAATAATCAACCAAAAGAAAAAAGATTTGGGATTAAAAAAATTAATCTGCATATATTGTTCCATCGGACAAAAAAGAGGGAATGTTGCAAGAACTGTGACAAAACTTTCCGACGAGGGAGCAATGGACTATTCGATAATTGTAGCTGCTACTGCTTCGGACGCCCCAGCTCTTCAGTACCTTGCTCCTTTTACGGCTTGCGCAATTGGTGAATTTTTCATGGACCGCGGTGAAGACGTATTGATTGTTTTTGATGATTTCACAAAACACGCTTGGGCTTATCGTCAAATTTCCCTTCTTCTAAGACGTCCTGCTGGAAGAGAAGCATATCCTGGTGATATTTTTTACCTTCATTCAAGAATACTCGAAAGAGCTTCAAGAATGTCAGATAAATTGGGTGGGGGTTCAATTACAGCACTTCCAATAATTGAAACTCAAGCAGGAGATGTTTCAGCTTACATTCCAACAAATGTCATCTCAATTACAGACGGACAAATTTATCTCGAAACTGATCTTTTCAATGCAGGAACAAGACCAGCTATTAACGCAGGGCTCTCTGTTTCAAGAGTCGGAGGATCAGCTCAAACAAAAAGCATGAAACAATTGTCAGGACAATTAAGACTAGAATTAAGCCAATACAATGATTTGGCCGCATTTGCTCAATTTGGTAGTGACCTTGATGAGCAAACACAAAAACAAATTGAACGAGGAAAAAGAGTTGTCGAGATCTTAAAACAGCCTCAATTTCAACCACTCGATGAAGCCGAGGAGCTAATTAGCATTTATGCAGCGACTTCAGGACTTTTAGATGAAATTGAAGTAGGCGCAATTTCTGGTCTTGAACATAAAATGCACGAATACGTCAGAGTTAGAAATAAAAGCTTAATCAAAAAATTAGGAAGCGGAGAAAAATTAGACGATAAGACCCTTGAAGAACTAAAGAAAATTATTTCTGAATTTTTAAAAACGGTAAAAACAAAATAACATGGCTGAAAACTTAAAAGTACTAAAAGGAAGAATCAAAACGGCAAAAAATATTGCCCAAATTGCAAAAGCAATGGAAATGATATCTGCCTCAAAAATTAAAAAGGCGCAAACGTCGGTAATCAACAATAAGCCTTACAAAAACGGGATTGTAAATCTAACCGACAACATTCTTTCACATAATGAAGCCAAAAAATACAGCCATCCATATCTTTTTGAAAATGAATCCGACAAATCACTACTTATTATTCTTTCCCCAGACAAAGGACTTTGCGGGTCACTTAATACAAATCTCAATAAAAAAATTCTAGAACTAGATAATAAAAACACGAAAATAGTAGTTTTGGGCAAGAAGGCATCACAATTTTGCAAAAGGGGCAATTCAGAGGTTATTGCAGAATTTCCTTTTGGCACAACTCTTCCGGAATACTCACAAATTTATAAAATTGCTGAAATTATAAATGCACAATTCTTAAGCAAAAGCGTTTCAAATGTAAAACTACTCTACTCCCAATTTAGCTCTATATTCTTACAAGAACCTCTACTCGTCGATCTCCTTCCGATAAAATCGCAAGCTACTGAAGTGAATATCCCATACATATTTGAGCCAAAAATAGAAAGCCTTTTATCCGATCTTTTACCTTACTACCTTGAAGTACTTCTATACACCGCAATGATTGAGGCCTACACATCAGAGCAGGCGGCAAGAATGGTTGCTATGCAAAATGCCAAAAATAGCGCTCTGGATATTGCTGACTTCGTCACTCTAACTTATAATAAATCCAGACAAGAAAGAATTACGAGTGAACTTTTAACGCTTTCCAATAATATTACACTATAAAACTATGGCAAATAACAAAAATATAAATGCTGAAGGAGTAATCATAAGAGTACAGGGACCTGTAGTTGATGTACTTTTTGAAAAGGAAGTTCCGCAAGTTTATGAGGCACTTGAATATGAGACAGCAAAAAAAGACAAGCTCGTTTTTGAGACAGAATTTGAATTGGGAAACAATGAAGTAAGAGCTCTTGCTCTTGGGCCAACAGAAGGCGTAAAAAGAGGCGACAAAGTAAAAAGAACTTTTGCTCCAATTTTGGTCCCAACAGGAGACGCTACATTGGGCAGAATCTTCGACGTTTTAGGAAATCCGATAGATGGTCTTGGCAAAATAGTTGGTGAAAAAATAAAATATGAACCAATTCACAAACTCGCTCCTCCACTCTCCGAACAATCAACAAAAGCAGAAATGCTAGAAACAGGAATAAAAGTAATCGATCTAATAGCACCTTTTACAAAAGGTGGAAAAATTGGTATTTTCGGAGGTGCAGGTGTAGGAAAAACGGTTATCGTAAAAGAGCTTATTCGCAATATCGCAATGGTGCATAAAGGCCATTCTGTTTTTGCTGGAGTTGGTGAAAGAACGCGTGAAGGAACAGACCTTTGGCTCGAAATGAAAGAAGCAGATGTACTTGATAAAACAGTCATGTTGTTTGGACAAATGAATGAACCTCCCGGCAACAGATTAAGAATTGGACTAACCGCTCTTACCATGTCTGAATATTTTAGGGATGTTAAAGGTGAAGACGTACTTCTTTTTATTGACAATGTTTTTAGATATGCGCAAGCTGGAAGTGAAGTTTCAGCCCTTCTTGGTAGAATGCCATCAGCAGTAGGATACCAGCCCAATCTTGCACAAGATATAGGAATGCTTGAAGAAAGAATAACATCAACAAAAAAAGGATCAATCACTTCTGTTCAAGCTGTTTATGTTCCGGCCGACGATTATACAGATCCAGCTCCGGCCACAATTTTTGGTCATCTGGAAGCAACTGTCACACTTGAGAGATCTATTGCCGAAAAAGGGCTTTATCCAGCGGTTGATCCTCTTACGTCATCATCCAGACTTCTTGATCCAAACGTAGTTGGAAAAGATCACTACGAAGTAGCACTTGAAATAAAAAGAGTTTTGCAGCGCTATAAAGATCTACAAGATATTATTGCAATTCTGGGAGTCGACGAATTATCTGATGAAGACAAGCTTACAGTAACAAGAGCGAGAAAAATTCAAAGATTCTTGACTCAACCAATGTTCGTTGCAGAAATGTTCACAGGAGCGCCTGGAAAATATGTAAAAATTGAGGATACCATAAAGGGTTTTAAGGAAATCATTGAAGGCAAACACGATAAACTTCCCGAAAGCGCATTTTACATGACCGGAACCATTGAGGAGGCTGTAAAAAATGGCAAAAAATAATTTTCTTTTAGAAATTGTTTCCCCCGAAGGAATTGTTTATGAGGAAAGCGTAGAAGAAGTCACATTGCCCACAGAAAGCGGCGAAATAGCAATCCTACCACACCATGCTCCGATATTTACAAAATTAAGCGAAGGAGAAGTAGTAATTAAAAAAGATGGAAAAACCACAACAATAGTCATTGCAGGGGGATTTCTTGAGCTTCAAAACAATAATGCTCACGTTCTTTCCGATTATGCGATCAGAGCTGAGAGCATCCAAACCGCAAAAGCAGAAGAGAAAAAAAGACTAGCAGAAAGTAAGCTTCGCGAGAAAGTAGAAAAGGCTGAATTTACAACTGCTGATAAAGATCTTAAAAGAGCAATACTTGAGCTGAAGGTTGCTGAAAAAATGAGAAAAAGACAAAGAGTACAATAAACATATGTCAACAGAACGATCAAGACGGATAAGACGGGTTGAAACTCAAAGCAAAAAACAGCTTAAAAATTCCTTAATTACTGTTGCTATAATTTTCTTTGTACTACTAACATTTGGACCATATGTAATCGGCTTTCTAGGGGGGGTAATTGAAACTTTTTTCAACAGAAGCAGTGATGACCCAACTATTACAACGAGCGCTCCCGTACAGGCTCCTGTACTCGATCCTATTGTTGCTGCGACTTCGAGTGGTACTATCAAAATAACAGGCCACGCTTTCTACAGCACCGGAGAAGTTGAATTATTTTTGAATAGCTCCCTATACGACACTCTCCCTCTGAGTAGCTCACAAGAGTTTGAATTTAAAAATGTAAGACTCGTAATTGGAACAAATGCTGTAAAGATACGAGTAGTTAAAGATAAAATAAAAAGCGAGTTCTCTCAGGAATATTCGGTCACTTATCTGAAAGGCGCACCCGAGCTTGAAATTGCATCACCAAATGACAAGCAATCATTTGGAAGAGGAGATCAGAATATCTCCGTATCAGGAAAAACAGATAATGGTAGTGATATCGCAGTAAATGGATTTCGAGCAATAGTCGATAGCGAAGGAAATTTTTCGTACACCCTGACTCTTCAAGACGGTGAAAATAAAATTACCGTTGTAGCAACTAACCAAGCAGGAAATAGTACATCCAAAGAGCTAACAGTATCCTACTCTCCGTAAAGCAAAAATTTTTGGGTATCAAAAAGCTTATCCCAAGCCTATTTATTATTCGTTTTGGAAGAAATTTTTTTACTACCAGCAATCCCAAGAAGCAAAAAAATCCATATCATAATAAATGAATAAAAAAACCCATTTTCAAAAAGTCCTTGTGTAAGAAGACCAATTATTGAAGTTGCTATAGCTGCATGCACAAAATTAGTGCTTGATTTAATTTTAGAAACAGAATCTTTAATTATTATTGACATTAGGAAAAGGAAAAAAATAAGACCCGCAATTCCTGTTGTGGCAAGAAGGAACATGTAAATATTTGGAACGCCTGCGCCCGCATGATCTTGGTATAAAGACTGAGGCATATTTCCATAGTTCTCCCTTGCATACCTATAAGAATTGAAGCCTACTCCGAATATTGGATGATCAATAAAAATTTTCCCCGCTTTAATTATCTCTTCTTGTCGTGCGTTGATAGATGCTGTTCTTAGCAAATTTGTATTTTCCAAACTAAAATTAGTCGGAATCAAAACATAAGATAGAATCACAACTCCTATAAGCAAAACCGCTAGTTTCACTTTTTTTGTAAAAGTTAAAAAAACAAAAATAGAAACAACAAACATTATAAGAGCGCTCCTTGAGAAAGTAAGTGCTAACGCGATTAATGACATTAATAATGAAGACAACAGAAAAAATTTTTTGCCTTTCAAACTCGATTCACCTAACAGCGCCAACACGAAAATAATATACAAAACGATAAACGCTCCCGCAAAATTAGGATCAAGAAAGGTAGAAAAAAATCTACTTAGATGCTCATCCCATCCAAGGTAATAAAGGTTGCGTAAATTCGGATAAAAAACAAATTGTAAAAATCCTAAAATTATAAAAGCTAGGCCTGAGAAAAACATTCCAACCTTATACTTTGCAATAAAAGAATGATCAAAAAGGCCAAAAACAAAAATAAGGCTAGAGTATAAAATTATTCTCAAGGGATAAAGTAAGGAGATATAGAATTCGTGAGAGCCAAGATTTTTAAAATTTATGAAAAGCGAAACAAGTAAATAGATGTTAAAGATAAGAATAGGTAAAAATATCTTTGAGGCAAAAATTGATCCTCTATCTTTAACAACAAATAAAGCGTAGATAAAAAATACAAAAAATATAACTACATCATGAGCATAAAAAGATACATTAGAAAATGGAGTTATTCTAGTTAACACTCCCAAAGGGAATATAAATAGCAACAACAATAAGAGCAATTTTAAAAGTTTCATCATATATTTACTGCAGATTTTATACTTAACTCAATACCAAAATTCTTATAATGCATTAAAAAGACAAAAAAACTACACTTGCAAAGTTTTTTTTTGCGCTAACCAGGCTTTGCTTCTGACCAAAAAAGAATGGAAGCTCATCATAATAGCCAGAACCAAGCCTTGAATCCCGTCAAGCATTCCCAATCTTAAAATATAATTGTATTTAAACTTAAGTACTGGATAAAATATGATTTCCCACGCTTTAACATATTTTTTTTGTTTCAAAAGTTCTTTGGCTCTTAAACTTGAATAATAATTTATGTCATTTAAAAACTCGCTAATTGTTGGATGAGGATAATGGTAAATTTTTTCTTCAAATTTGGCGGTTTGTCCCTCTATCTCCCACTTCTCATGAACACTACCCCGCCATATTCCACCAGTGGTTCTTCCAAGTCTTAAAAATGTATTTTTTCCCGCCTCACCATATCGCAGCTTTTTACCCCACATAATATCGGCCCTACCAATATAAAAACCGGACATGTCAGTTTTTTTTATTTTATGCTCAATTTCTTTTTGCAAAACAGGACTCACCCTCTCATCTGCGTCGATAAATAAAGTCCACTTCTTTGTCGTTTTTGAAAGAGCGAAATTTCTTTGAGCTGAAAAATTATCATTCAGGCTTCGCTTGTAAATTTTTACCTTAGTGTTAGAACCCTTAGCTACTTCTTCTGTTCTGTCAGTTGAATAATCGTCAATTATGATTAATTCATCCGCAAAGGAGACGCTCTCAATGCAATCAATAATATTCTTTTCTTCATTTTTTGTAAGAATTACAACTGATAAATCCATATCATTTATATTTTACTACATCCCTATCTATAACGATAACCTTATTATAAGATTCTATTATCAGAAATGCTTTGTTCTCTATTTTTTTTGATGGCTTATTTCCTAATTCCCACAGCAAATACTCATATGGCATGACGCCACTTTCATATTTACTTCCAACACCTCCCATTACAAGCGAATACTTACTGCCATCTGCTTTTAAAATTATTTGTTTGGCAATTTTTACTTTCTCACCAAGGCCAATACCATAACCATTTTTTATATTCATTAAATAATTAGTTGAAATCAAATAAGATAAATTTAAAAAGGGCAAGGTAAATATTATAAAAAATGCAAAAAATAGTAACTTTTCTTTATATAAACTTTCCAAAACTAAAGCGAGAGATGAAAACCAAATCGGGAAAAAAATTACAAGATAGGCCTCTGATGGCGTTTTGTTTATAAAAAATGCCAGTAGAGGAATTATAAATGACGAAGCTAAAATAAGTGATTCGATTATCTTTTTTTTTCGTTTTAAAATCTCTTGATGAAGATTTAAAAATAGCACATATATCGATGCTACAAAAAAAGTGAATGCTAAAAAGACGTTTGAGATAAAAACAGTCTGTGAATATTTGTTTAGGAAAAACAAAACAGTTTGATAGAATTCTTTTTCACCTAATCCTTCAGAAAAAATATAAAAAGGCCTTAATATAACCCACTTCGCAAATCCAAATGTTTGTAAATATCCGTGGTTAATATCATAAATCAAAAATGGCACCATTGGGATAATAAAAAGGGCAACAGCCAATAAAATGTTTTTTGAAGATAAAGAACTCTTAACAAGCTTCAAATTTGTTTTATATAAATACAAAACAATAACAAGCAGGATGGGCCACAATATGATCGTTGCCAATTCAAAATTATATAAAATTGATAAAGTTAAAAAAATAAAAGGGAAATATTTTTTTTCTCCACTTGCCCATCTATATAAAAAGAGCAAATACAGAATTACAAAAAGGGGGATTGGCGAAGTATGATACGGAAGTCTTGAATGTATGATGACAAGAGGTGATGTTGCGTAAAATAAAGACGCAGTTAACGCAACTCTTACTGAGTACATCTCTTTTAACAAAATGTACAAAAAAACTATTGAAATAACGGTTAGTAAAATTGATAAATATGCTCCCCCTAAGGGGTCGAAATTAAATAAAAATAAAACAGGAAATAGCATATATGTCCATAGCGCTCCTTGATGAATCCAGACGTTACTTGATGTTATTCCTACCAATGGGATTTGCCCATATAGCATACTTTTAGCAGAAATATAAAACCACCCTTGGTCACCAATAAAAACCATGAGGGATGATAATTTATAAAATGCTGCAAGAATAAAAATTAAGAGAATAGGAAGAATCCAGCTATTTGACTTAATTTGCCTTTGTAATTTATAAAGTTGATTCATTCAATACGGATAAGTACTTTGTTGTGATTGTTGTAATATTATATTTCTTTTTTGCTCTCTCATATCCGCTGGTTGCGATATTCTTTCTAAGATTTTTATTTTTATATAACTTAATTATAGAATTTGAAATGGATTTTGGACTCGCAGGATCAACAAGAATACCCGAATCATGGCTTAAAATCTCAGGAATAGGCCCAATATTGCTTGCGATAACTGGAATTTTTTTTGCCATAGCCTCCGCCATAACAAGCCCAAACCCCTCCAGCTCCCAAACTGTTGGAAAAATGAAAACATCCATTTTTGAATAAAATACATCAGGACTTTTTACAAATCCTGCAAGAATAACGCTTTCTTCAAGTTTTTCTTTCTTAACCATTGCTTCTAAGCGTTTTTTATCTGGGCCATCACCTATTAAAAAAAGTTTTGCATTTGGAATTTCTTTTTTAACAGCTTTCATGGCCATTATTAAATACTGTTGTCCCTTTTCTAATGCAAGCCGTGAAACATTTCCTATAATAAAATTCTTTTTTCTATCAATTGCCAAATTTTCTTTCTTTATGTTTGTATTTATTATTTCTACCCCGCATGGAATTATCCTAATTTTATCCAAAGAGACCTTGCCGTTTTTTATCAAATCGAGTTTAGTATTATTTGCCGGAACAATAATCGATTTAGTTATTTTGTTCATAAGTCTATAAACAATTTTGGGAATCATAAAATTTTTTGAAAAGATTGTCTCAAGTGGACCATACTCAATCCAAACAACGGGAATATTAAAAAACAAAGACAAAAAAGTAACAAGCATTTTTTCCGAAAATCCACTCATGAGAATAACATCAATTTTCTCTTTTTTAAAAGCGTGAAGTAAGTAAATGTAATAAGCTGTTGTGGGCAAAAATAGAATTAAACTTTTTATTAAACCTTTTTTATTTCCTATGATGTCTAACCTAAAAGGAATAATATAATCTTTCAAAACGTTTTTTTTAACCATGTTGTTAAATCTGTTATTATCCGTAGCAAAAAAAATGTGGGCCTTATTACCAATATGCTTAATTAATAAAGCCATGTAGGTCTCGGCTCCGCCAATATCGGGGCTTTGTTGTATTATGCCAATATTTAATTTTTTCTCACGAATTAATCCCTTTTTCGCTGTTATTAAAAAATTGGTTGTTTCATTTTGAATATTTATATCTTCAAATCCTAATATTTTAAGAAGCTTTGTTATACTTTTTTTAGTATATGCATACTTGTGCGCTCCAAAATCAGAAGTATCAGATGTATTTCCGTATATAAAATGAATTAGAACTTGTGGATCATTTTTAAATTGTTCGAAAATTTGAAACAAATTATGAGTTCGTATTGTTAAGACTCCATTAGGTTTTAGAACTCTGTGGCATTCGCGCAAAAACATCTCTCCCTTCTCTTTTATAAAATGTTCAAGAATATCAGATGCTAATATCTCATCTGCATAATTATCAAGAAACGGAAATTTTTTTGACAAATCAGCTATCAAATCAGGACTTAAATCCCCGATCGAATCAACATTTATCCAACCCTCCCTATGATCATTTCCCGATCCCAAATTTAGCCTTACATATTGCTGTTTTAGTCCATCTTTAATCATTTTGGTATATTATAGTACAATTCAAATTGATTATCTTTATGCCTTATTGGAAATATAAATTATAAAAATTTTTAAAAAAAGATCGCACTTCAATGATGCCGATACTCTAACTACTAGAAATCATTGAATCTTAGGTTTTGTGGAAAATATTTTTATAAAATAGAAGATTATAATCGGAATTGGAACAATCGCTCCCAAAAGCGCAGAATATGCCGCTCCAACAATTCCCAAAATACTAACCAAAGGAATAATGGTTATTGCAAGAACAATAACACTAACCAGAGTTACCAGCGTAATCACCTCTTGCCTCTTTACCGCATAAAAAGGCGCTACAGCAGAAATTGAAATAGCACGGATTACACCAAAGGCAGCCAAAACTTGAAGAGCAGGTGCCGCCGCTATCCATTGGTCTCCCAAAACAATTCTTATAAGTAACTGTGGGAATAAAAAGAATATAACACCGACTGGTATAGTCAAAGCACTTATTAATAAAATTGATTTAAAATATGCCTTCCTAAGCCTTTCAACATCTTCTGACATTTTTACAAAAACAGGAAACGTTACTTGACCGAAGACATCAGATATTTCAGAAATAGGTAAATAAGAAATTTTATATGCCATCTGGTAAAGTCCAAGTGGCGAAGACCCCAAAAATTTTCCAATAACAATATTATCAAGATTATGATAAAGATAATTAAAAATTCCTGTTGCCGTTAACCACTTTCCTCTTTGAAAAACATTTTTAAAAAGGTCTAGCTCAAACGAAAAAATAGGAGTCGGTCTTACGAAAAGAAAAGAAATAGCTACCTCAAATGTTGCACCAAGTATAAGTCCCAGAACCAACCCCGTTGCCGACTGGTAATATGAAGCAAAAATTATTGTAGCCGCAGATTCAACCAAAAAAATAGAACTTCTATAATAAAACTCGCGATTATATTTCAGCTCTTTGATAAATTTTGCAACAGATGGATTTATAAACCCCCTTATCAAAGGAGCAATAGCCATCAAAAGCATAAGAGAATAAACCTCAGGAGAGTTAAAAAATGCTGAAACAGGAGAAGCAAGCAGAACAATAAATACTGCAATAATAATCCCTCTTATAATTGATACCACCCAAGCCGTATTTATAAATTTATCAACACCATCTTTTTCTTGAATTAAAAAAATATTTATACTCGTCTCAGTGATAGTTTCAAGTAGTGCAAAAACTAAAGCTACTATTCCAAATAATCCGAATTGACTTGGAGTCAAAAGTCTTGCTGTAATAGCTGTTCTTCCAAAAGAAATACCACGATAAATAACCCGGTAACCACCCAGCCAAGACAATCCTCTAACTGCGTCTTTCGTGTAACCCATAACTTTACTTTACTTTTCGAATACTAGCGCTTAAAGTTCCAGTGATTACTGCAATATCAGACAATATTTGAAAAGTCGGAAGAAGAAATAGTCCGCCAATTTTTTTAACATATTTAATATTTTTCATAACAGCCCAAATTAAATAAGCGATAAATCCAAATATTATTATATATAACAATTCAATCGAATGCATCAAAAGCGCAAAAAAGATTAAAATCATAAATCCTACGTACCTTGCAAAAATAAATATAACTTTTGGCCTAATTATACCTGCCTCTATGTCCCCTTTTGCGAATCTTAAAAACATTAAGAATGCTTCTTGTAAATTCTTTCCTGGAATCCAAAAGACAATGGCATCTTTGACAAAAACAAAATTCGCCTCTATTTTTTTAAGATTTTTAGCAAAAAGATAGTCCTCACTATAATTCAAATTGTTCGGAAACATTCCTGCTTTTTCCCACGTTTTTTTTCTCACAGCCATGGATCTTGATGAAGGTAAAAATTGTTTCTCATTTATACGATCTGGCATGACCAAAACATAAGCACCAAGCGCTTTTGCAAAAGAAGAATTGCCATACACATCATAGTATCCACTGACGACATCAATCTTTTTATTTTTAAATGGTGCCACAATTCGCTCAAGCCACTCACTATCCAAAATGCACCCTGCATCAGATATGCATATGATTGAATTTTGAGAATCTTTAATTGCAATATTTCTACCCTGCGACCTATTAGACTTTTTAATTATTATCTTTATGTTAAGTTTGTTTTTTCGGGAAAATGTTTTTATAAGCTCAACTGTTTTGTCTTTTGATTTTGCATCAACAATAATTATCTCGTCGGGCTGTCTTGTTTGCGTAGCAATTGAGTCTAAAAATTTTAAAATAGTATTCTCTTCGTTTAAAACCGTAGATATAAATGTTACTTTATCTTCCATAATTTTATATATAATTCTTCTACTTTTTCCCAAGTTTGACTCTTGGCCCAAACGTATCCTTCTTCAACTAATTTTTTACTCTGCCCATTAATCGTTTTTTTAATATATCCGACCGCATCTTCCTCACTATCCGTAATCATAATATAATTTTTAAATTTGGACATTTTCAAATAATCTTCTTTAAGCGAATTGGCATATACAGACACCACAGGCCTTCTTCTTGCCATGGATTCTAATATGGAGAGATACGAAGATGTAAAGACAACATCAGACCAATCAATAAAATCCTCAGGACTTTTTACAAACCCATTCAGTTTTCCATAATGCTTAAATTCTTTCGCAAGACCCCCATCTCCACATACTTGAAGCTGAAACTTAATTTTTGATTTTCTCAGCTCTTTGAGGATTTTTACATATTCAAAAACGCCTGTGTCAGCTTCGCACCTACCCAAAAATAGAATTTTTATTTCTTTTGCGCCCAGCGCATTTTTTTTAGGCAAGACACCACTCCTGTCTACTCCTCCGTATGTAATAAAATCAGATTTTGTCCCATACCACTTTTCTATAAATCTTCCAACCGCTATATTTCCGTTGGACAACACTTGCGATAGTCTATGCAAGAAAATTTGTCTTTTCTTGAGAGGAAAATTTTCATAACCATGAAATGTCACATAAACTTTCTTCCAGGGAAGCAAAAATCTAAAAGGAAGGTACCAAATAAACACATCGTGGCAGTGCACAATGTCTGCTTGTAGGATTACTTTTATATTCCTAAGCAGATACCACCAAATTTTAAACTTTTTAAAAAATTCACTTGAGCCTAAATTAAATTTGAATACTTCTATGTTTTTAATTTCAAAATGATCAGAATAGCTTGATTTGACGGGCTGTTCTTTGCATTGATGTAGTTTGGCGCTTTTACTGCTTGACTGATAATTTATTTTTTTGTTATTATTAAGTGTTGGGGTAAATTCAGACACTACCTTAACTTCATGTCCATGTTGTATTAATCTCTTTGCAACCTCCAAAGAATGCCTCTCTACTCCTCCAATTTCAGGAAAAAATCTTCTTGTTAAAAATACGGTCTTCATACTTCAGCTTTTCTTTCAGATACAATCTTCATACCTCAGCTTTTCCTTCGGATAAGCATAGCTTTCTTCCAGATATTCACTGTTGCTCACGCGTTCGACTCTAGCACGTGAGGCAGATAATGAATTTTACCAAAGAAGGCATGAAAATACTAATTTAATTGTGCTTAATATTCATTGACAAAACTTTCAAAATAAGCAAAAATGTATAGGTGCCTATTTTAAGGAAAATATATTCTATTCTCGTAGACCTGATCGAAACACTTGTCGTGGCTGGCGCGATTTTCGTCGTTATTTATTATTTCCTATTTCGCCCATATCAGGTAAATGGTGAGTCAATGTTCCCAACCTACCATGACGGTGAGTATATTTTGACAAACCTAATAACTTTGAAAATCGACGACCCAAAAAGAGGAGATGTTATAGTATTTCAATCTCCCACAAATAACGAAAAAGATTTTATCAAAAGAATCATTGGCCAGCCAGGAGACACAGTCAAACTTCAAGACGGTAAGGTTTATGTCAACGACCAAGAGCTAGATGAGTCAGTATATCTTAGCTCGGACGTGAGAACATACGGTGGATCATTTTTGGCTGATGGAACTCAAGTAACTGTACCAACCGATAATTATTTTGTTCTAGGAGATAATAGAAACTTCAGTTCTGATTCTAGAGAATGGGGATTTGTAAGCAAGGGTGAGTTAATCGGAAAATCTTTAGTGGTATATTGGCCAATCAGTGCATTCCACGTAATTAGGAATGTTGACTACAGCCTAGGCTTTTAATTTTTCGTATATTTCTTTAAGCTTGGGGCCTGTTTGCTCCTCATTACCCTTAATCACCAATGTAACTTTCCCCAAAGCTCTTGACTGAAAAAAATCAACCCTACTATAACCATTCACCTCTTTTATTTCTTTTGCCATTGCATCTTGCTCAGGAACGTAAATTCTATCTTTTTTCTTTTTAGGTTGATCACGATCAATTTCTGCTTTAACTTGCCTTGCTACCTCTTCAGCTCCTCGTACTGAAATACCCTCAACTAAAATCCTTTTGAATGCCGCAATCATCAGCTTATGGTCTCCAATTGAAATAAGCGGTCTAACGTGTCCTTCGGTTATAACACCCGCAGACAGTGCATCTTTTATGGCATCAGGAAGAGTCAAAAGACGAATAGTGTTTGAAATATAAGGCAAGCTTTTACCAACTCTTTTTGCGACCTCAGTAACGGAAATATCAAAATCGTCAATCAATCTTTTATATGCTTGGGCGCGCTCAACTGGATTCAGATCTTCACGCTGAACGTTTTCAACAATGGACATTTCAAGCATTCCTTGTGGATTTGTGTTTTTAACTATAACTGGGACTTTCTCAAGACCTAAAATTCTCGAAGCTCTCCATCGTCTCTCTCCGGCTATAATTTGATATCCAGCAGGAGTATTGGCTACCACAATCGGCTCTAAAATTCCTTGTTCACGAATAGAATTAACAAGATCTGTTAATGAGTCTGGTGAAATTATTCCGCGGGGTTGCAGGGGATTGGGTTGGAGAAGTGTAATTTCCAACTCTACAATTTGTTTAATATCCTGATCCATAAATAGTTTTAGACAGTTTTTGTATTTACAATATGAATATATTTCTTTCCTCGCAATGTTTTAAAAGCAACTTCACCTTCAGAGACAGCAAAAATGGTGAAATCTCGCCCCATCTGAGTACCATTACCCGGACGCATTTTTGTACCTCTTTGTCGAATTAAAATATTTCCAGGTTTTGCTTTTTCACCAGCATAAAGCTTCACTCCCAATCTCTTTGAGATCGAGTCTCGATTTCCTTTAACTGCTCCTTGTGCCTTTGTGTGTGCCATATTTTTTTAAACTTTACTAATTGTCCGTGAAAAAGTCAAGTAGTTCATTCACTTTTCACGCTGCTTTTTTTTGTTTCTTCCTTGGAAGCTGAAGTTTTTTCTGAAGATAATTTAAAATCTCCAATTTGGACTTTGCTCAAATGCTGTCTATGTCCTTTTACCTTTCTGTAATTAGATTTTGCCAAAAATTTAGCAACCCTAATTTTGTCTCCCTTTATATTATCTATCACAGTAGCCGTAACCACAGCTCCTGCAATAAATGGAGTCCCGATATTTACCCCTTTTTCATCAACATGCAAAAGAACCTCCTCAAAAGAGATCTTATCGTCCTTTGACGTGCCTGGAAGATTCTCTATTTCAAGAACCATGCCGCTTTCTACCTTGTACTGTTTCCCTCCTGTTTTTATAATTGTGTAATTCATAAGCACTTTGGTATTTTACAAAAAAAACGATGATTTAGCAATAGAGAGGTATTTTAGCTTATTTCCATCGACTTCTTTTTACGATACTCAAAATAAATTGAGGATATAATTCCAAGAATAATAAAATTTGTTAAAAGAGAGCTTCCACCATATGAAACAAAGGGCAAAGTAATTCCAACAATAGGGACAAGTCCTGTATTCATGCCTGTATTAAGAAATATGTGGGTTAAAAGCAAAAAGAAAAAACCGGATACAATTAATTTTGCAAAAGGGTCTGAAATGTCTGTGCCAATTTTATATATTTTGTAAAGTAAAAATGTATAGAGACTTATCAAAAATAGACCTCCGACCAGCCCTGTACTCTCAGCGATGGTTGCAAAAATAAAATCAGTATGTCTTTCTGGTAAAAACTGCAATATAGATTGTGTGGCTTGACCAAATCCCTTGCCAAAAAAACCTCCACTGCCTACCGAAATCAAAGACTGTACCGCGTTGTAAGAAGAACCAAGCGGATCGCTTGTGGGACTCAAAAAAGTGAGTATTCTTGCTTTTTGATAATCGTGTAAAAAATTAAATATAATGGGCATGAGCAAAAAAGCTGGAATCGCAAGTCCAACAAAATAAGAAAGAGGAAATCCGTACACGAAAAGCATAAATATTGTAACAATAAGATAGATCATTGCATTTCCCAAATCAGGCTGTCTTAGAATAAGAAAGAATATTGGAACCAGTAACAAAAGGACTTTAATAAATTTTAAAAAGGAGAAATTGCTTTTGACTGTTAAAAAACTTGCAAGAGCAATAATAAAAAATGGCTTAAAAATTTCTGAGAATTGAATCCTTACCCCAAAGATATCTAGCCACCTAACAGCTCCTTTTGCCTCAATTCCTATCACAAAAAGTAAAAGCAATAATCCAAGCATCAAAAAATAAAGATATTTTGAAAAAAAACCAAAAATTCTGTAGTCAATATTAAGAAAAGCAAAATACGCAATTGTGCCAACAACAAAAAAAACTAGCTGCTGCCTAAACAACTCAGGATCAATTGAATAAAAAGTTATAAGACTTATAAAAACAAGAAGAACAGAGGGGGCAAGAATTGAAAAATTTAATCGATTCGTGGAAAATCTATGCATACAGCGCTAGCTTTGTATCCTTTTTACTTTAAACTCATTTGCTTTTATCAATTCACCAACCATAGCTTTTCTTTTTATCTCATCAGCAAATTCCTCTGGCCAGTCAGGCAACTGCACATCTACCTTCTCATCCAAATCTGTGCCCAACTTTTTCCTCTCAGCTTGAATTTTTCTTATAATATCGCGCGCTTCCCCAGCTTTTATATTTCTATTTGAAGCATCGTCCCAGTATGATCCACTCCCCATATCCCATTCAGTTATTCCTGGAGAAAACTTATAAATTAATTCTTCTACATTAACTTCTGCTTTAATGACATCTATAATTTCTTGTTTGAAATCCACAGACCCTTCAATGGGAAGTTTTTTTAATGGAATTTTAACAGAAATATCAGCGTTTTTTCTCATCATATGAATTCTAGAGGAAAGACTAGCAGCATCACTCATTTGAACTTCAAGCTCATCATCTATTAATTCTTGATTTGAAGCTGGCCAGTTGGAAAGATGGACTGACTGCTCATCAGTTAAATTTCTATATATTTCTTCACTCAAAAATGGTGCAAATGGGGCAAGAAGCTTTGAGAAGGTTACTAAAACTTCATAGGTGGTTGCATAAAAACTCGTTTTGTCAGCTGCTTGATCAACCGCAGGCCCTACTCTGTCTCTACTTCGTCTTATGTACCAAGTGGAAAAATCAGTAACAAATTTTTGCAGTTTTGAAATTGAATTGACAGTGTCATATTTTTCAAGGTCAAGTGTTACATCTTTAATTAATTTATTAAGCAATGACAAGATCCATTTATCGAGTACATTACTTGATTGAACACTTTTACTACTCTCCCACTTATCTATATTTGCGTATGAAACAAAGAAATTATACGTATTCCACAAAATTAGCATCATGCCCCTTATCTGATTTTTATATTGCTCTTCTGAAATTATGATATCCTCCCCGTGCATAACTGGACTCCCCATTAGATACAGCCTTAAAGCGTCTCCCCCGTATTTTTGAATTAGTTCTTTTGGATCTGGATAATTGCCAAAATTCTTGCTCATTTTTCGCCCATCAGTCCCCAAAATTACTCCTTCAACAACTACATTTTTAAATGCATTCGAATCATATAAAGCACCTCCAATGACGTGAAGTACATAAAACCAAGCTCTTATTTGTCCCGTATATTCAGCAATAAAATCTGGTGGGAAAAAATCCCCCAACTTAATAGGCTCGCCCTGAGCGCTAGCGAAGGGGAAATGACGCTGTGCAAAACTTGCGCTTCCAGCTTCTATCCAACTATCCAAAACCTCAGGCACTCTTTTTGTATTTTTACCACACTTTTTACAAACGACTACTATTTCATCAATTCCAGGCTTATGCAAATCTGTTATTTTAACCCCTGACGCTTGCTCAAGTTCTTTTATCGACCCTGGGACAAATCTGTCACCACATTCGCATTCCCATACAGGGACTGGACTCCCCCAATACCTGCTTCTTGAAATATTCCAATCAGGCGCGCTTTCAAGGCTTTTAAGAAATCTTCCCTTTTTGAAATGTTTTGGAAACCAATTTACCTTCTCATTTGTTTTTTTTAACTTTTCTTTTAGTGTTTGGACATTTACATACCAAGCGTTTTGCGGGGCATAATATAGCTTGGTAGCACACCTCCAACAATGAGCAACGGTATGGGTATATTTATTCTGACGGTATATTAATCCTCGATTTTGTAAATCCTCATCAACTGCTTTATTTGCCTTAAGATAATACATTCCACCAAATTTTGGTACATTACTTTTAATTGTCCCCTCTTCATCAAGATGAATTTCAATGTGAATATTTTGCTCCTGCATTACTTTCAAATCTTCTTCTCCGTAGGCGGCAATGGTCACGACCCCAGTCCCCTCATCCGCAGTTACAAATTCAGCTCCAACAATTTCAAAAACTTTTTTGCCTTTTTCTATCGAATCCTTGTAAGCAGAGCTTCCTTGTTCGCTTCGCGAAAAGTAATAATCATAGTGCGGTTCAAATTTCACTCCAATTAATTTGTCGCCTTTAAATTCTTCAATTACTTCATAGGGCTCATCTTTTAAGACTTTTAGAGTTGTTTTGGCGAGAATATAAAATTCATCTCCTTGCTTTACTTTGACGTAAGTTAAGCTCGGATTTACAGCTAGTGCTGTTGTAACTATTTTATTCCAAGGGGTTGTTGACCAAGCAAGAATATAAGTTTTATCATCTATTTTGTACTTATATGTCGTGGAATTTTCTGTTATTTCTTTGTGATTTTCACTATCCATTGCAACCTCAAAATTGGAAATTGGCGTTGCGCAATGCGGACAATACAGGCTAACCCGAAGGCCTTTGTAAATATATCCTTTTTTATACATCTCACTAAAAACCCACATAACAGACTCCATGTATGACAAATCCATGGTCCTATATGCATTTTTGAAATCAACCCAACGCCCAATATGATCGACATACCACTCCCACTCGCTTGATACTTCACTTACATAAAGCTTGCACTCGTCAATAAATTTCTTGACACCAATTTTTTCCTCAATGTCGCGCTTTCTTTCAATTCCAAGCTTATTCTCGACTTTATTTTCAGCGGGCAATCCGTGGCAGTCCCACCCCCAAACACGCTCGACGCGATATCCTTTCATAGTCCAAAATCTTGGGAAAACATCTTTTGGAATGCTTGATAAAAGCGTGCCGTAATGAGGCATACCGGTAATAAAAGGAGGACCGTCAAGAAATGTCCAAGTCTTGTCTTTGGGTCGCGAATCAACTGATTTTTCAAAAGTTTTGTGCTCGTGCCAGTATTTTAGAATTTCTTCCTCAAGTTGTGGGAAATTTACCTTTGGATCAACGGGTTTGAAAGCTTGCTTTGACATATTGCCTATTATAAGTCAATAAAAGCTTTTCTTCAATTAAATCATTCTCTGCTTAATCAAAGTAATCTTCTATAATTAGCTCTTGAGAGGAAGGCATTGGAGCAGATTGATTGCTCTCTAAAGGACTTGATGAATCAATTAAACTTTTTATTTTTAACAAAGCATCAACTCCCTCTTGAACATTTTTAAATCCTGAAAAACTTGATAAAGCTTGATTTATATCCGACGCCCTTCTGATGGGAAGTTCACTTGGTTTATTAATAATCCAATGACTATACAAGCGCTCATCCCTATGCAGTATATTTTCTTTTTTATTTCTCTCATTTCGCTTATTAATTTCTTCCGATGCAAGCCTGACTCTCTCTTGCTGCTCAGGAGAATTTATATAGCAGTTACTGCATTTGTATCTGCCGGATGAAAGTTTAGGTTTTTCGCTACAAAAATTAAGCTTTATCCAAAGATTATCCTTAACGGCTTTTTTCACCGAATCGTTAAGTCGCGTAGACTTTATAACCGCTTCTTTTCTGGAAAACGTAACAGTACTACAATGCTCCTCTTCCATTTCCCAAACCTCAGACCAGTCTTTTCCTTCTATTTTAAAGGTTGTATCTCCACCAATATGTGCAACCCTAACTAAGACTTGTTCATTATCAAGAGAGGACACTCCATTCCATACCACCATGCCTTCTCCCACAAACCCCCCATACTCCTCGTCTATTCCTGGAAGCCTTGAAAGAAATCTTCCTGTTGGTAAAGCGTCATTGGGTAATTGATGTTCAAAATCAACAATGTTATTAGGTCTATTTTCAGCACTCATAAAATTTATGCCATTATATGTCAGAGAGGACGACATCTCAAGCAGATTAAACATCAATTCTTCTGCCCCTAAAATAAAAGAATTATTAAATCCAAATTTAATTTCCTGATTTAAAATATTGAAGTATTTTAAGCTTATCGGTAACGACCATTTCAGATGGCAAATCATTTTGATTGAATGAAGAAATTTTCAATCCTTCCAGTACCGCCTCTGCTGTCTGTTTTGGCTGAGCGTCATTATTAGCATGTGCAATAAAAGTTACGAGCCAAATACTAAGTTTTTCTCCTTCTGGGGCAATAAATGTTTTATTTTCTATAGAATAAATGCCAACTACACCAACATCAAGAGATGTCTCTTCCTTAACCTCTCTAACAAATCCGCTTTCAAAATCTTCCAAAAGCTCAATCCTTCCTCCAGGAAGAGCCCAACCGGAATGAGGACCATTTCTTTTCGTCAAAACTATGTTTCCGTTACTCAAAATAACTATCCCAATAGAAGCTCCTTTTATAGGATATTCTAATTGTTTTGTTTTTTGCTTATAAAACTCTTCACTGCTCAATTCAATCCGTATGTCAGAAATCTCCACGCCGAATCGAGAAGCTAATTTAATTATCTCCTTCTTATTATTATTTTTCATTTTTTTAAAATATTGCCTCCAACCTTCGTGTTGCTTGACCTAATAACAATCGTGTATCGGAATCAAAATAAACACGCGGCCTCAAAAATGCGGGAATTTTATTTAATTTTCAGTTATTAAATCGATCAGGATCTCTTCTTTTGATTTTTTCCAATCAAGCCTAGATCTTTCATCAATCCACCATTGATACAAATAAAAGGTTGCATACAAAGCTCTCAAAGCTTCATATTCACCAATGGGAACTCTAGATTTATGAGAGGTAGAATTCCTATATCTTGTTAACTCATTTAAACAATCTTTTAGGTAAGCAGGAAAAAGTTTAATCTCGTCACTTTTACGAACTTCGCTATCAATTACTCTTTCTAAGTAATCAGTGTTTTTTTCCATATTTAAAGCTAGAGATCTAATAAGCTTTAAAACTTCAGAATTAAGCTTTTTTCTTCCATTTAGTTTGTTTATTTCCTTTAAGACTTCCTGGTTATCTGGCTTTGAATTTTCCTTCTTTAATAACTTGTTTGCCTTCCGTGCTATAGTATCTTGAAGTTGACCTAATCCTAAATTTTTTGGACAAACCTCTCTATATACATTCTCGTACACTCGAACTAAAATGTCTTCAGCAACAACGCTAATTATGTTAATACAATGAGAAAAATTATCATCTGATAGTTCTGATGTTGCTTCACTAAACCTTCTGCTTATATTGCGATCTTTAATAATCTTTTCGTGGGTCGCGGATAGAAAATCAGCGTATGGTGCAAAAACTTCTTCCTCTGGAGAAAAAATCCTTGTTAAGTTTTCATTTTTAATTTTCTCGATTTTAATAAAAAATTCACTTATATCTTCTAACACTTCAGCCTTAGAAGAAAACAAATCAGCTACAACAACATTGTTTTCTTCTAAGTAAAACCTGTTCCAAGGATTAGTCCTCTGATTCCATATAGATCCGGGGAGAATATAAAATCCTTTTTTAACAAATTTAATCTCATTATCTTGCCATGGATTAAAACCTTCAATAAAAATATTTTTTTTGAAAAAAACATATGCATCTATATAACGCTTTTTAATTTTCTCGAGATCTTTTATATCATTTATAATTTGATATTCTGAAGAGTGCTCATATTTTAAATATTCACTAAAAGAGGTATCTTTTTTTTCTTGGTAGTATAAATATGTAAAAAAACAATAAATAAATGATATTCTCTTCACAACATCTTTTATTTTCTCTTCTATAGAGACTTTTTTTTTGTTTTTCTTTTTTACGATAACTGAATTAAAAATATCTTCCGAAATTCCACTTACAGATTTCCATTCTATCCTTAAGCGCCATATCCCAGTCTCTGTTGGGTTTTTGAGATATTTTAAAATTTCATTAAGCTCATCCGGAGAAGGATCTTTAAATCTTGAAGAGTAGGTCTTTGTTCTCAAGAAAGAAGAAGCATGACTATCAGAAAAGGTTAAAAAATCATCAATGCTCTTTGCCATTTATAGAATCAATTTTTCTGTCTCAGAAATGCGGGGATGTCGAATACATTTTCTTCCTCATCATCACTACTTGATCCATTTACTGATTGTTGTACTTGGGGTTTTGCTTCACCATTTTCTATTTCTTCCTCTTCTTGTTTCACAAATTCTTGAAGTCTGCGTCTTGACTCATCAAATCCAGTTGCAATAACCGTAATTCTTATCTGATCATGAATACTTTCATCAATTGTTGCACCAAATATTATATTTGCATCAGGGTCTGCTGCTGCAGCAATAATTTTTGATGCTTCATTTACCTCTGACATGGAAAGGTCACTACCTCCAATTATATTAAATAACACTCCACGTGCCCCTTCCATCGATATTTCAAGAAGAGGTGATGATGTTGCCTGTCGTGCAGCAGATTGCGCCCTATTCTCACCAACTCCAATTCCTATTCCCATAAGTGCGCTTCCAGCATCACTCATAATTGTCTTAACATCAGCAAAATCTACATTTACAAGGCCCGGAACCGTAATAAGATCTGAAATTCCCTGAACTCCTTGGCCCAAAACCGAATCAGCGACCCTAAATGCTTCAAGAAGAGACAGTTTTTTATCAACAACCTCAAGAATTCTTTGATTTGGAATAACAATCAGCGTATCAACCCTACTTTTCAAATTCTCAACGCCTTCCTCACCAGCTACTCTTCTTCTTGTACCCTCAAAAGTAAAAGGCTTTGTAACAACAGCAACAGTCAGTGCTCCAACTTCTTTTGCAACTTCTGCAATAATTGGAGTGGCTCCTGTTCCAGTCCCTCCGCCCATTCCAGCAGTCAAAAAAACCATATCAGAACCTTCAAGCATTTCTTTTAATTTTTCTCGTGATTCTTCGGCTGCTTTAAAGCCAATTTCAGGATCTCCACCAGATCCAAGACCTCGTGTCAGATTTTCACCTATTTGAACTTTTGTTGTAGCTTGGTTTGCAAGAAGAGCTTGAGCATCAGTATTTATAGCCATGAAATCGACGCCTTTTATTGTCCCGTCTGCTATCATGGAATTAATAGCATTTCCTCCGGCGCCACCAATTCCAACGACTCTTATTTTGGCAAATGATGTTGTTTGGGGTTTGATTAACATACAGATTTTTTGTGACTTAAATCCTAGCACAAACAAAAAAGTATTTCAAGGACAAGAAAAGAAATTAGCGAGGAATCAAACTTTTAAATAGTTTTTTTATAGAAGCTGTTATATTTTTGGGCATTTTGAAATTAAAAAAACTCAAGATATTATCAAACATTGGAGTTGACTCAGAAGATCTAAAATTCATTCCAAAACGAAGAAGACCAATTGCAGTAGCATAGCTTGGATTTTCAATATCATCAATGAGCCCCGTCACGCCGCTTGGAACACCGGTTCTAACCGGCATGGACAACATTCTTTTTGCCGCTTCCTCAGCTCCAACAGTCAAAGATCCGCCTCCAGTTATAACAATTCCACTAGGAGTTTGGGTTGCAAAACCGCTTTTTTTAAGCTCTATCCCAATCATTGTAAATAATTCATTGAGTCGAGGCCTTATAATTCCATCGACTAACGTTTTTTGGGATACTTTAGAAATTTCCTCACTTAAATGCAGATTGCTCAAATCTACCTCGTCGCTTTTTTCCTCAATTTCGGTAGAATACTTTGCTTTTTTTGCTATTTTTTTTGAAAGGTGTATTTTAATTTTTTCAGCGCTTTCAAGTGAAATTCTAAGCCCTATTGCTAAGTCATTAGTAATATGTCGTGCTCCAATTGGAATTACACTTGAGTATGAAAGGGCGCCTTCAACGTACACACATATATTTGTAACTCCTGATCCCAAATCAACGCACACAACCCCCAGCTCCTTTTCTGTTTCAGTTAAAGTTGAAAGCGCGGACGCAAAACCAGAAAATACAACAGCACTTACTCCAACCCCCGCTTCTTGTTCCAAAACACGCTCAATGTTTTTAACCGATACTGTATTGGCAGTAATTATATGAGTATCTACCTCGAGCCTTACTCCAGTCATGCCAGTCGGATCTTTTATTCCCGGCTCACCATCTACTGTAAAAGTTTTTGGTAAAACATGAAGAATCCTAGTGGTCGAGGGCATAGATACTGCACCAGCTGCAGTCAAAACTCTTTGCACGTCTGATTCGTTTATCTCCCCATTTGGTTGCGATATGGCAACTATGCCTTTTGAATTCTGACTTGCAATATGAGTACCACTCAAGGATACAAAAACGCGGTCAACAGACTGTCCAGCCATACGCTCTGCGCTATCAAGAGCAGCGTTAATCGATAGTGCAGCTTCTTCTATATCAACTATCTGGCCTTTTCTGATTCCTCTTGATGGCGCCTCAGAAACACCCAACACATTAACTTGATCTTCTTGAGTTTGAGCAATAACTGCCGCAATTTTTGAAGATCCTATATCTATTCCAACAATAATTTGAGTATCTCGCATATATTAATTTGTACAAAAAAGCCTAGAATTTTACAATAGCCTTCTCACAAGCCTTTCTCGAATAGGCTTCTGGCCTTTTTCAAATAGCCTTCTCACAAGCCTTTCTCGAATAGGCTTCTGGCCTTTTTCAAATAGCCTTCTCACAAGCCTTTCTCGAATAGCCTTCTCACGAATCCTTTCTCGAATAGGCTTCTCATGAAACCTTAAAACTTGACAATAGGCTTCTTAAAGCGCAGGTCAATGAGAATTGGCTTCTTAGCATCTATTGTAAGTCTTGAGAGTATTAATTGCAAAGTCGATGCTTGAATATCTACATTTTCACTTTGAGAAAAATAGACGAGAGGCCCATTTACAATTTTCCCATTCAGTATGCCTGAATCTGTTGCAATTTCAAGGTTTGTTATTTTTATATTTTTATCCGCAATAGCCCTGGAAAGCGAGGTCGAGCCAGTACTATCGATTGGACTTAGAATTTTTTCATTTTTGGAAGAATTAAATTTTGGAAAGAAATGACTCAAATAATTCGCAATCATAGTTGCGCCAAACAAAACAACAACGACGAGTAGTATTGAAAGCACTATTATAAATACTTTTTTTCTATTTTTTTTTCTTCTTCTCATAAACATCTACTAATACTTCTGTAATATTTTTCGTTGCATCCTTTTTAAGATATCCTTTTGAGAAATTGATAATTTTGAGATAGTTTTTAATATTTTTTGTCATATTATCTATGCTCTCATACAAAAGCTTTCCCGTAAGTGTCCCCTGATGAGAATACTCTCCTATTCCGATGCTTTTTAATAGTTTTGCGTTATCGAGCTGTTCATTTGACTGCCCATGAGGAAGAGGAATTAAAAAGGCTGGTTTGCCCAAAAGGATTAATTCAATTACAGTATTTACTCCAGACCTTGAAACAACAAGGGTTGTATTTTGAAAAACCCAACCTATGCTTTCCGGTAAAATAAATTTTTCAAGAATATATCTATCTCTTAATTCCTTAGGAAGAGTGTCTTTTTTTGCCTTTAAAACCTCGTAGTCTTTGAATTCCTGTGAGTCTCCAACTTGATGAATAACAGTGTATTTTTGCAAAAGACGAGGTATGATTTGAAGCACTAATAGATTTATAAAATGAGACCCAGCACTTCCTCCCGTAATATAAATAATTTTTTTATCCATTGGAACATCGAATGGCTTTTTAACATCAAAAATTTCTTTTCTTACTGGATTTCCTGTCAAAACAATTTTGCCTCTTGGAAAATATTTGAAAGAGGATGGAAAAGTTATGCAAATTCTCGTAGCAATTTGCCCGAGCAGCCTATTTGCAAGGCCTGCTTTTTGAGTCTGTTCGTGAATCACAAGAGGAACCCTCATCAAAAATGCGCCTACACCGACAGGAAATGAAATATATCCACCAAAAGTCAAAACAACATCAGGTTTGAAACGACGGATTATAACAATCCCATCATATATTCCTAAAAAAAGTTTCAAGAAAGATACAAAAGCAAATTTATTTACATACCTCTGAAGTCTTCCAGCTCTTATCTCAAAAAAAGGAATTTTTTCTTTTTTTGCTACAATATACTCGTAGGAATCCGACTTTTCTCCTTCGAAAGAACTTTTTCTACCAGCTATTAAAACGCTATTTTTCTGCGATATAAGCTCTCTAATTACCGAATGTGCAGGTGAAAAATGTCCACCGCTTACTAAAATTTTCATATTTTTTTCATACCAATATCTCTCATTTTTGATTTTTAGATATATTCAATAATATTCCAATTGCTAAAAAATTAATAACCATAGAAGAACCTCCATATGAAATAAAAGGCAGTGGAATTCCCGTAAGAGGAAGAACGATTGCTTGGGAGCCTAAATTAATTATTGTCTGAATTCCAAGAAAAATAATAATTCCTAAAGATAATAATCTTCCAAACTCATCGGGTGCCCGAGTGGAAATTAAAAATCCTAAAAAAAGCTGTAATATAAAAATTGATATTAAAAAAACAGATCCAATAAATCCGCTTTCTTCTGCAAAAATTGCGAAAATTGAATCAGTTGTATTTTCTGGAAGATACGCGTATTTCTGGACAGATTTTCCAAAACCTACACCTGTGAATCCTCCTGATCCTAGAGCAATTAAAATTTGTTTTACATGGTAAGACGTTGTACTCAAATCACTCCTGTCAAAATTTTGAAAAGCAGTAAGTCTATCAATTCTGTATGGAGCAATTTTGATCAGCGAAAAAGCTCCTACCAATCCTATTAGTCCAATCAGCGTAATCTCTTTTACACTTGACCCTGATAAAAAATAAAGCGCGACTGAAGTGACGGCAATTACCATAGCAGTTCCCATATCCGGCTCTATAACAACCAAAAACACGCTCAGACCAATAAGCATTAGAAACGCAAGAAGACGACCTTTCTCTTTTACGGAAAGCCATGCCGCCAAGTATATAGCCAGGGTTATTTTTAATAGCTCTGATGGCTGAAAAACCGCAAACCCAAAATTAATCCATCTATTCGCCCCTTTGAGCTCAAGCCCAATACCCGGAATAAAAACTAACACGAGAAGTAAAAATGTTCCAAGAAGCATAGGCAAAGCAAGCTTGTGATATCTTTTATAGTTTATTTGTGAAATAACAAAAGCTAAAATTACTCCAATCACAAGCCACATCAGCTGATACTTTACAAAAAAATATTTATCGCCTAGAAGCAAAGTCGCCGAGTATGCAGAACTTTCATACAATATGAAAATCCCGATTAAAGATAAAAAAAAGGTTGTAGCAAATAAAAAAACTCCAGGCTTACTCATGATAAGTTGGACACTTAGCCTACAAAGGCAACGTATAACCCCAGTATTGCGAACACGAGGCCCAGAAACCAAGCTCTCATTACAACTTTAGGCTCTTCCCAGCCTTTTTTCAAGAAGAATAAATGAGCTGGAGCAATTGGAAGAAGTTTTTTACCCAAAAATCTTTTTGATAAAATTTGAACGAGTGAGGATCCCGCCTCTATCACAAAGACTCCGCCGATAACAGCCACAGCAAGTGGCCTGCCGGTCAAAAGACCAATGACCGCAAGAACAGCACCAAGCGACATCGTTCCAACGTCGCCCATCCACAGCCTTGCCTTGTAAATATTAAAGTACAAAAACGCTGATACACTACCTAAAAGAATTGCAATAAAAATAGATAAAAAGGTGTCAAGTATATTTCCAGCCAAAGCCAAAAAAGCTACAAGGGAAATTATCAAAAGACCCGCAGTCAGGCCATCAAGTCCATCAGAAATATTTACTGCATTAACAAACGACACAATAACAAACCCAGCAAAAAGAATATAGATAATTCCAAGAGAAATTTCACCAATCCAATGTATGTACAAAAAATCGTATCCTAAATTTAAGTACAAAACAGTGCCTATAATAAGAGCTAAGATCCATTGAATAACCAATTTATGTCTAAATCTCAGCCCATTGTTTTCTCCAATTATTTTTTTGAAGTCGTCATAAAGCCCTAAGGCTCCAAATCCCAGAAAAGAGAACAACAAAACAAAAAGCTCCCATCCTTTGACCTCAATACTAAAAAGTCCGTAAGCCCAAAGAGTCAAAGTTGTCACCACAGCAATTATCAAAAGTCCTCCACCAAAAGGAGTTCCCACTTTCCATGCGCTAAATTTATCAAAAAACTGTGTCCTTTTATTGAACATATCTTTTGTTTTTTGACTTCTTCTCTGAAAATTTATTTTATATAAAAAGTCTATAAAAGGAACAAAAAGGATTAGTGAAATAAAAAGCGATAAAATCGCAAAACCAAATACTCTATCCATAGAGGGTTATTATAGCATCATGACTGATAATTTAAAAGGAATTTGTGCTTAATTTGAAATCGTGAAAAGCGTGAGCTATTTATTTAAAAGCGTGAGCTATTTCGTTGTTCCAAAAGAACAATGAAAAGCGACAGCTATTTTGTTGTTCGAAGAATAAAGAAAAGCGACTTTAGGAGCTATTTTAATTAAAAGCGAAAGCTATTTCGTTGTTCCAAAAGAACAATGAAAAGCGACAGCTATTTTAATTAAAAAGCGACAGCTATTTTAATTAAAAAGCGAAAGCTATTTTACTATCGAATCGTTTTTCCAAAAACCAAAAACTGACACAAGAGGAAAAATCCTAACCTTTTTACCCAAAACAGTCCCTGGGTTGATGGCTACGTTTATCCCTATTTTTGTCCCATCTCCGACAACTGCCCCAAACTTAACCAGACCTGTGTCAACAATCTCTTCCTCAATTTTAATTTTTATTTTTTTTTCATCAAATCTCCAGTTTGCAATTTTTGCACCAGACCCAAAATTGACGTTAGCTCCCACTATGCTATCTCCGACATAGTTAAAATGTGGAACAGCGGAGTCTTCAAATATTATAGAATTTTTAATTTCTGAAGAGTGTCCTATAACCACACCTTTGAAAAGAATAATATTCTCACGAAGATACGCACAAAATCCAATGGAAGAATTGTCATCAATTATTGCGGGGCCTAAGATTCTTGCAGTTTCATCAATTTTCACATTTTTGCCCACCCAAACGTTTTTTTTAATTTGAGTAAGTTCATCTCCTCTTTTTTCAACAATTGCACTTATAATTTCAGGTATTTTTTTCAACGGGTCGTAGATAGAATCCTGAGGGTTAAAAATATCATTAACGCTTTCTGACTCAAAAAAAAGTTGTGGGGAAAATTTACTGTCCATGTTATTTTGTTATTTTTTCAGCTTCGAGCAATTCTTCTGGTGTATTTACCCCACGCCAATTAGTTTTATTAACTTTCAAAGCCGCGACTGGCATACCTAAATCTGCTGCCGTTCTTATTAAATTTACGATATAATACTCACCAGTAATATCGCTTTTTTTAATCACTCCTATAAACTTCTTAAGAAAAGAATAATCAAAAATATAACAAGCTGCATTAACTTCCTTTACTTTTTTTTGAGCCTCTGTTGCATCTTTTTCCTCAACAATGCCCAAAACTTTTCCGTTTTTTCCTCTTAAAACACGCCCCAAACCACCAGGAGCATCCATTTTAACGCTCAAAAAAGTAATTTTTGCCTTACTTTCCAGATGCTTTAAATACATTTTTTTCAATAGTTTTGGGTCCAAAAGAAATGAATCATCACCATTCAAGACCAAAACATCTTTTGCGTTTTTTGGAATTTTTGAAAGCGCTGTTTTAACAGCGTGTCCCGTCCCAAGCATATTCTTTTGCTCAACCGTTTTTATGCTATTTTCGAGTAGGCTCAAAACAGAGTCCTTGGCAAAACCGACCACAACCACAATATTTGCAATTCCTGTCTCCTTCAAAGACTGAATTGTTCTTGTGAGCATTGGAATTCCGTTTATTTTATATGCGACTTTATTTATACTGCTACTTTTCATGCGCGTTCCACGCCCTGCAGCCAAAATTATTGTCCATAGATTTTCCATATTTATTCCTCCTCAACAACAACATCTGCACCTAAGTTTCTAAGTCTTTTGTCAAATGATTCGTATCCACGCTCAAGATATTCAATTCCATAAATAACACTTTCCCCTCGAGCAAGCAATGATGCTAAAACAAGTGTCGCTCCTGCTCTTAGATCAGCAATGCTCAAAACTGCATTATGAAGCTTTGTTTTACCGTAAATTCTAAGCCCTTGACGTCTTCCATCTTCCCCGTCAAAATTAAAATTATAAAATTTTTCAGGATCTTTCACTCTAACTTTATACATTTTCATTTTTGCCCCCATTTTTTCAAGCTCTTCCACGTATGAAAACCTATTCTCATAAACCGTTTCATGAATTCTTGAGATACCCTTTGCCTGTGTCATAAGAACAGCCCAAGGTCCTTGCCAATCAGTCATAAATCCTGGATGAGGGGCCGTTATGACATCAAGAGGTTTTATTTTCTCTTTTATAAAAAAACGCACGCCACTGGCGCCTTCCTCCCAGCTCCCGCCTGCTTTTTTAAACTCTTTCAAAAAAGCTTTTATATCATCCATGATTACGTTTTTAATCCATATTTGTCCACCGGTTAAAGCAGAAGCTATCGCGAAAGTCACTACCTCATTCCTGTCAGGCATTACCGAATAAGTTGCTCCATGAAGTTTTTCTACTCCTTCAATTTTTATTGTCCGCCCCTCAGGCCTCGTAATTTTTGCTCCCATCGCATTTAGAAGATAAATTAGGTCCTCAACTTCAGGTTCTTGTGCAGCATTTTCAAGAACTGTAATTCCTTTTGCTAGTACTGCCGCCATAAGCAAAGTTTCGGTCCCCGTATGAGTGTTTTTTTCAAAACGATAAACCGCACCTTTTAATCCTTTTGTTTTTGCATGAAAGTAACCATCTTCGCTATCATATACAGTCTCAACTCCCATTTTCATAAGTCCCTCGATATGTCTATCGATTGGCCTCGCTCCTATTCTACAACCTCCAGGATTTGGGATAATTGCTTCTTTTTCACGCGAAAGTAATGGAGCAAGAAACATAGAAGATGTTCGAGTTTTTGCCCCAATATCAAGAGGGAGCTTAACGCTTGTTATTTTTTCAAGTTTTATTTTGAGCGTATGATCGATAAGCGTATATTTTCCGCCAATTCCTTCAAGAAGCTCAAGCATGACATGGAGATCGCTAATGAGTGGCACATTTTCAATAACAACTTCCTCATCAGTCAAACACGCAGCGATTAGAGCTTTTAATACAGCATTTTTAGCTCCGCTCACGCGAACTTCACCGCTCAATTTCTTTCCGCCATTAATTTTGTATTTATTTATCATGTTTTAATATTTGATATCCTATTTCATAGACATCTCCAGCGCCCATTGTTAGTACTAGATGGTCTTTATCGTTAACGTTTTGCTGTACGTATTTTATCACATTATCAAACTTCTCAATGCCAATAACATTTTTTTTGATTTTATTAAATTCTAATAATATTTCCTCATCCATTATAGAATTACTGCTTTCCCTTTTTGACGCAAAAGTAGGAAGCAAAATAAGCTTATTCGTATCAATAAAGCTTGCTATAAATTCAGAAAGCAAACTTTTAGTCCTAGAATATGTATGTGGTTGAAAAATAGTTATTATTTTTCTATCCGGAAATGCTTCTTTTAATGCATTTAGACTTTTTCGAATCTCTTCCGGGTGATGAGCATAGTCATCCATAATTTTCAGTCCATTCTTTGTCTCTCCAACCATTTCAAGCCTTCTTTTCGTACCCAAAAATTTAGGCATTACCTCACGAATCTTGGAAATTGGTATTCCTATCTCCATCAAAAATGCTATGGCGCAAAGCGAATTTTTAGCGTTATGAAACCCTGGAAGAGAAAGATCAAAGCGTCCCAAATCAGTTTTATCAAACGACACATTAAAACTCGATGACAGTCCAAATTCACGAAAATCTGAAAGAACAAGATTATTGCTTGCGTGCACCCCGTAAGTTATCATTCTTTTTTTCGCTTTCTCTGCAATTTTTCTTACTCTTTCATCGTCTCCATTTACAATTAATAAAGTATTTTTACCTAATTGATTTGCAAAATCTAAATATGCATTTTCAACCTCATCTAAATTATGATAAAAATCGGGATGATCAAAATCAATGTTATTGACTATTAGAACTTCAGGGTTTTGATACAAAAATTTTGGCTTGCGGTCTTCTTTTATTTCCGATAAATACTCGTCTGCTTCCGCAATAAAATATTCTCCCTTTCCAAAATGTCCTCCCGCACCAAGAGGAAAAATTTCACTCGTGCCAACTGTATAAGATGGATCTAGGTCCAGAAGTGTTAAAAGAGTTGATATTAAAGCTGTAATTGTTGTTTTCCCATGCGCACCACTGACAGACACTCCTTTAAATTTTTTACCAAAGATTTCACCACTCATAAATTCTCCAACTGCCTGTCCATGAGATATAATCCTAAATCCATTTTCTCTAGCCCAAACACACTCTTCATTACCAAACCCACCGTTTGCGGCGCTTGAAACGACCAAAACTTCATCTCTTAAATGTCCTTTGAGAAAACGCTCTATATTATCAGAAGAAAACCCTGTCTTAAAAAAGATTTTTTCTTTTTGTAAAATCTTATCTGTTATAAACTCATCTGCAATATCACTTCCACAAACCTCAAATCCAGCTTGTTTTGCAATCACTGCAAGAGAAGCCATTCCCACTCCTTTTATTCCTACGAAATATATATACATATTTTATCTACGCAAATAATAAGCCTTTGTAAAATTGGGAAAACGAACCGTAGATTGTCAAAATTATAGCTTTTTTTCTCATATTTATCAATTCGACGGAGGAATATTGTAATAACGAATCAAATCCCGCGCTATGGAGAAAAATATTGGCGCTGCAGTTTCAGACCCATATATGGAATTTTGTGGTCTATCAAAAATCACCAACATCGTAATTTTGGGATCCCCTGCTGGAAAAAAGCCTACAAATGAAGCTATAGTTTGATTTGGATCATAATGGCCAGCAACTGGAATTTGTGCCGTACCTGTTTTTCCCGCAATCTTATAATCTTCTATTTTTGCAAATTTTGCCTCACCTTTTTCAACAGCATCAACCATAATCGCAGTCATCACCTTGGCCGTTGATTCTTTAATTGTCCTTCTTATTTCCTTTGGAGCAATCTCTATTTCCTTTCCTTCATTGGTTACAATTTTTGAAACAACATAAGGCTTCATCATAACCCCATTATTGGCGATCGAATTTACAGCCGTAATAAGCTCTATTGAGGTCATTGAAATTCCTTGACCAAACGTAGCAGTTGCAGCATCAATTGAATACCAATCTTTTTCATCCTTTATTTCGGCTGAAACTTCCCCCTGAAGATCTATCCCAGTATTCTCTCCGACACCAAACTTTTTGAAATAAGAAAGCAAATTATCAAGTCCCATTTTCCGTCCTACAAAAACCATACCCGTATTATCTGAGTGCTCAATAACTTCAGCCATCGTTGTATTAGCAAAATACTTACCATTCCACGTTTCAATTTCATACTCACCAATCCTAACCGGACCAGAACAGATATCACATCTCGTGCTCGGCGTGACAGCTCCTTCGTCAATTGCTGAGGACATAACAAGTGTTTTAAAAGTAGATCCAGGTTCATAAAGACTTGAAACAACTGGATTTTTATAAGTCTTTTGATCAAATTCCCAATATTTCTGCGGGTCAAATTGAGGATAAGTTGCCATTGCCAAAATCCCACCCGTTTTGCTGTCCATTATAACAACGCTAGCTCCAACAGCGTCGAATTGCTCAACTCCTTTTTTTAAATTTCGCTCAGCTATAAACTGCACACTCCTATCAACGGTCAACTGTATTGTTCTCCCGTCAATTTTTTTTTCTTCTCTTATATCATTTAGAATTGGCGTTCCTAAGGCATCACGAATTGCAATAATCTTTCCATCCCGACCTTTAAGCTGCTCATTATAAAATCCTTCGAGCCCAAAATAACCATGGTCACTACCCTTTTCATTCTTTCCCAAAAAACCAACTAATTGAGCTGCCATAGAACTCTCGGGATAAAACCTCAAAGGCTGTTGCTCAAACCCCATCCCAGGAAGATTTAATTTTGAAAGTGCGTCTTTTTGGCCAGGATCTACAAATTCCCCAATCTTCACCCAAAAAAGATTTGAGTTTAATTTTGCAGAAATGCTAGCCTCATCTAGGCCTAGAATTTCCGAAACTTTCAAAGCATATGTTTTTTTATCTTTTATTACTTTTGGATTTGTATAAACAAGGTATGAAATTGTATTTGTTGCGAGTGGAAAACCATCAGATGTCAAAATATCTCCTCTTTTCGCAGGAACGTCTATGGAAGAAGAGCTTTGATCAAAGCCCATTGCCTTAAGCTCCTTACCCCTCATGACTTGCCAATAAAAAAGATTAAGAACAAGAATTAAATAGAGGCCAACGATGGAAATAAATACTATAAGAGATCTCGCAGTATTTTCTTTCTTCATCTAATCGCAAGTTTTTGTGGCGCGCCAAGCGTAATAAAATCTTTTTTGTTACCAAAGCCAAGCGTTGCCGCTCTGGATGCAACATTGCTATAAGAAGCATATTGCCAAACTTCTGTTTCAATTATAGAGTTTTGTTCTCGCAAGCGTTCAATTTTGCTTTGCAGCCTCGACGCCGCAATACTTTGAGCATCAACACTATTAACCAGCCATATATTAAAAATTTGACTAACTACGGAAAAAATTATCAAAACTAAAAATAAGATTTTAAATGTTTTTTTCATAACAAATTTAATTTTTTACAACCGCACGAAGTTTCGCACTTCTCGATCTAACATTTCTATTTACTTCATCTTCACTCGAGCGAAGAGGCTTTTTTGTAATAAATTTTGCTCTCCCCTGATCTACAAAATCAACAAAAGCCAATTTTACAATCCTATCCTCAAGTGAATGAAAAGAAATAACGACCATTCTTCCCTGCTTATCAAGAGCCTCAAATCCCTCGCTTATTCCTGTTTTTAAATTTTCAATTTCCATATTAACTTCCATTCTTAAGGCCTGAAATATTTTAGTTGCCGGATGCCTACCGACCTGACCAAAAGGCGACTGCTTGGTTGGCAACGATTCTGCCACAATTTTGGCAAGCTCATCGCTAGTCTTAATCTCATCTATTCCACGGGACTTAACAATATTGTCAGCAATGGAAGAAGCGTAATGCTCCTCACCAAGCTTAGTAAATAATTCGTATAGTTCTTCTTTTGTGTATGTGTTGACAATTTCATAAGCTGTTAAATTTTCCTCATCGCTCATCCTCATATCGAGCGGCTCGGATTTTCGAAAGCTAAACCCTCGTTTTGATTTTTCTATTTGAAAACTTGATAAACCAAGATCAAAAAGAATGCCGGCGGGCTTAATTTTATTTTTCTGAGCAACTTTTTGTATCTGCGAAAAGTTAGTTTTTTGCAAAATTACATTTTTATTGCCCTCAAATTTTTTCTGAAGAAATTTTATAGATTCTAGATCTTGGTCAATTGCAATTACTCGACCACCTAAGTCAAGAATTTCTTGTGTATGCCCTCCTCCTCCAGCTGTTGCATCCACATACCATTTGCCTTTTTTAACATCCAGTAAGCCTACTGCTTCTTTTAAAAGTACTGGAATGTGACCAAAATCGTCCATAATTAATTTCTTCAAAATTTTAATGTGCGTTTTTTAGCTATGCCAAAAAACATTGTTTCAAAAACCAAGTTACTTTTTATCATCATCAATTCTATCTATCAGTTTCTCTGCAACCTCTGAAATGTTTTTTTGAATTGAATTTCTGTATGTGTCCCATTTAGCGCTATCCCATATTTCTATATATTTATTAAGGCCAATTACAGCCACATCGTTTTTTATGCTTGCAAAGCGTCGTAAATACTCGGGAATTACCATTCTTCCTTGTGAATCAAGCTCAATTACGGCCGCTCCTCCAAGAAGATATCTTTGCGTATCACGAGCATTTGACAGCAAGAAAGGCTTATCTTCAGTTCCAGAAAGAAGATTTTTCCAATCTTTTTCAGCTACAACCATGAGGGAATTTTCAAATCCATAAGTCACAATAATGCGTTCACCCAACTCTTGACGAAACCTTTTGGGAAAAGCTATTCGTCCTTTTGCGCCTAATTTTACTAAAAATTGTCCTATTAGCATATCACCACTCACTTCCACTTTGTGCCACTTTATTCCATTTTGAACTAATTTTCACGCCATGTCAAGAGCAAAATACCACTAAATAGTGGCTAAAAAGGCAGAAAAACACTAAATATAGAAGGAAAATTTATTTCGTGAAAAGAAAAACGAATTAGAGGCTTAAGGATTCTTCTACTACGCCTACGCGGCCATTATTGTATATGACTTTTATAACAAACTTCACGTCAGAAACTACATCATCGTATCGGCAAACTCCCGATGAACATGTTCCAAGCGTTAAATCACTTCTAACAATTTCTCGATCATTTGGTTTTACCTCAATTGTGCTTGGTCCAAGGCCATGAGTTACAGTCAATTTCTCACCAGATTCTTTATCAACAACCTGAGCATCATAAGAAAGCTCATAGGTAATAGACTTGACTCCCTCAAGTTTTGTTATTTTCATAATAACTCTTTTTTTATCAGCGCTTGCAGAAAGAGAAAGTCCTATTACGTCAGGAGATAGCTGCTCGGCATTAATTAGCTCATCAGCGTTGGGGGTATTTGTATTTGTGCTTTTGCCACCAGTAACCATAAAGTAGCCAACGATTAAGAGAAGGACAATTGCTATTGCGCCCAGAATGTAAAACCTTCTTCCCGATAAATTCATAGTGCTATTTATTTATATACAAAGAGTTTTATGTATGTCAATAGTTCTATTTTGTAATAACAGGCAGGATAGACGAATAGACAATCTCTCGCTGCTCATCTGACATGCTATGAATTGGATGCTGTGAAGTCATACAGTTTGTACAAAAATCTTCACTTTTTCCACCAATTGCATTAATCAGCCCATCAAGACTCAAAAAACCTACGCTATCGGCTCCGATCTCCTGAGATATTTGGATATCGCTTTTTTCTTCAAAATTCGGAGAGCCATTTTTTTTGAGCGCAATAAGCTCCTCAAGCGCTGCAATATCAACACCCATATCGCATATATTAATAAAACGAGGAGACCCAGATAGAACATGCACCTGAGCAGCTCCTCTTTCACGAAGGGAGCTAATAAGTCTTCTTGTGGTATTACCCCTGATTACAGAGTCGTCAATAATAACTATTTTTTTACCCTCTACTGAATCTGAAATTGTAAATTTCAAATCCAGCATCTCTTTTCTTTTCTGACTAGATTCGCTTATAAATGTTCTACCAGGTCTGTATCTGTCTTTTTTTATAAGACCCTTCTCGTTTCCACCGAGGTAGCGCGCATAACCCTCCGCGATTTCAATTCCTGAATCCGGAATTCCAACAATTGTGTAATCAGTTGTAAAAGGAAACTCTTTCGCTAAACCCTCACCCATTCTTTGACGAATTTCTCGAACTTCTAAATCACCCTCCTTGGAATAGGGATGTTTAAAATAAATATCTTCAACAACACATTTCTGTGTTGCTTCTTGTCTCGGAAAAAGTTGTGTTATTGAAAAATTTCCGTTCTTGTCTATATGAACCATTTTGCCTGGGCCTACTTCTTTTTTGTCCTCTGCCCTCACATGCTCAAGACCACGACTTTCTGACACCAATGCAATTCCATTTTCTGTTCTAGCAACAACCAAGGGACGAATTGATAAAGGATCTTTAATTCCAAAAAGGTCACCTTCATCAGTCGCTATAACAAGCGAGTATGCCCCAACAACTTCAGATAGCCCATTTGCGATCTTATCACGCCAACTATCACCTTGCGCACTCATAATTCTCCAAGCAATTATTTCACTGTCTGTATCTGACTGCAAAGGTATGCCTTCAGGCAATTCTTGTCTCAGTTTTTCTAAATATCTCTCTGGAATATTTCCATTATGAGCAAGCGCTATGGTTCTCCTGTCTTTCGAAACAACATAGGGCTGAAGATGATTTGCTTTATCTTTTTCAGATAAATCTTCACTTCCTGAAGTAGCATAGCGATTATGCCCAATAGCTACGCTGCCAGAGAGTCCTGACTCTAAAAGCCTACCGTTTGAGAAAACCTGCGCTACAAGACCAGGCGCTTTATGAACCATAAATTGTCCCCCATATGGCTCAAGAACTGCAACACCACATCCATCTTCTCCTCTATTTTGCTGATCATGTAAAGAAGCAATTACATCGGGGACGACATCCTCACCTGAAAAATTTACAAAACCTACAAGAGCGCAATGCTCGCGCGGCTTATCAAGCTCTTCGCCAAATGATACTCCAGATTCTGCCTTAGACATCAAGAAATTTTTCCAGTAATAAATTCATGTATTTTGTCAATAGAAATTCTTTCCTGTTTTCCCGTATCTCGATCGCGTACGGTCACTGCGTCATCATCAAGAGTATCAAAATCAACGGTTATGCAAAATGGCGTTCCTATTTCATCTTGTGCTGCATATCTTTTGCCTATATTACCCCGATCATCCCAAGCTATCATAAAATCAGGCTTCAAGCTTTCAAAAATCCCACGCGCTTTTTCAACTAGCTCCGGCTTGTTGGCAAGTAATGGAAAAACGGCAGCTTTGAATGGCGCAATTTTTGGCGAAAGTTTCAAAACAGTCCTGCCTTCACTTTCCGAATAGCTATCCAAAAGCAAAAACAGCAAAGACCTATCAACACCAGCTGAAGTTTCAATATCCCAAGGAGTATATTCTTCATCTGTTTGCGGATCTTTATACTTCATATTCATTCCCGAATATTCTTCGTGACGACTTAAATCCCAATCGCCGCGATTATGAATCCCCATAAACTCACTCCATCCCCAAGGAGCATTGTATTCGATATCTGTAGCGGCTTTTGCATAATGAGCGCGCTCATCGTCATCATGGTCGCGAAGGCGCAAATTCTCCTTTTTCATACCAAGAGACAAATACCAATCCATACGATTTTTCTTCCAATACTCAAACCACTTATCACCTTCCTGCTTTTCTGGCTTTATATAAAACTGCACCTCCATTTGCTCAAACTCACGAGATCTAAAGGTGAAGTTCCCAGGAGTTATTTCGTTCCTAAATGCTTTTCCGATCTGAGCAATACCAAAGGGAATTTTGACACGTGTTGATTTAACAACGTTTTGAAAATTTACATGTACTCCATTTGTAATCTCTCCTCTTAGATAAATTTCGCTCTGCTTACCTTCAATAACACCCAAATAAGCTTTAACGAGTAAATTAAATTGTTGAGGTTCAGTCCAATCAGTCGTGAGACCATCGTGGCTTTTTGTATGCGCTGCTATTTCATCTATCTTGTCAGCTCTAAATCTTAAATGACAAATCTTACATTCAACAAGAGGATCGGAGAAAGCAGAAACATGACCTGAAGCTTCCCAAGCTTTTGGATTCATCATGATAGCTGCATCCAAACCCACAACATCATCACGAAGCTGAACCATGTCGTGCCACCATAAATCTTTTAAATTTTTCTTGATAATTGATCCTATTGGCCCGTAATCCCATGTGCCTGCAAGACCACCATATATATCACTACCGGGGAAAATAATGCCTCGTCTTTTACATAAGGCAACAAATTTCTCAAGGAGATTATTCATAATTTCAAGATTCAGTATATCAAAGAGAAAATTTCCAAACAACAGGAAAATAAGTATTCAATATGCCGTATGCAGTATTGAGCATTTAAATTTTCATTTTTTGAGAATCTAAACAAATGAGCATTTAAACAGAGAACGCAACTCTTTTGTCGCTTTTTGAGAAAATTTTGAAAATTGAGCGAGCAAAACAGGGGGACGTCCGCGCCAAGTCAGACTTGGTCGCGGAGGGGGACACCTTCCCCCGTTGAGCGAGCGAAACTTGAAAACCTGGAGCAAAACCGCGACAACAGTTTCTGCTTCTCTTTGCTGTCAAAGAGAAGAAAAAACCCCTTCTTCTTCGCAATTAAAAAAACAAAACAATAATTCTCTGTTTTACTGTCTGTTCTTCATGTAACAATCGCGGCAATATACAGGTCTGTTCCCCGATGGTTTAAATGGAACTTCAGTGTCATTTCCACAACTGCTACATTTAACGCGATAAAGCTGGCGTCCCTGGGCATCTGTTCCCACTGCTTCTGGTTCGCTGCTTGATGTTGCTGCTGGAGCTACTGGCTCTTCAGCTACAGCTTCATCAGTACTCGTGCTATCCTCATCAGCTGATTGCTCATCTTTTGATTCTTCAGCTTCGACTACTGGCTCGTCTGTTGTTGTTTTGTCGTCGTCGTTGTTGTTGTCGTCACTCATTTATTTTCACCTCCTTTTCTTATATCAAATAGGAATTCAAATAAAATAACTTGTGGCGAATTGTTAAATGGAGTTTTCAGATTAAAAACGTCAATTATTTAGCTTTTTCCTTCTTCGGTTTTTTCTTTTCGCGTTTTCCGTGGGTATGTTTTTCAGCCATATAATAAATGTATATGATTTTAAATCCTTATGCAAGTATTAAATTTCAATCGCTTTTTGTGAAAGTCTTAAGTATTCGTTGGTTTTTTTGTATTAATTTCTCACCATTTTTTGTGATACTTGAGTTTAGTTCGTCATTCGGAGCGGAATGCATGGAAAGTTTTGCGAGAAAAACCAAACATTCCTCACCATTTTTTGTAAAAGTTTTGAGATTTGAACGACCGCATCAGGGGGAGCCACAACGAATTGTTGTTGGGGGAAGGTTTCCCCCGATAAGGAAGTGAAAATCGAAAACCTGAAACAAAAACGGTGAGCGCTTTCTCTTTCTCTTTGGCGCCAAAGAGAAAAAAGAATTATAATATATCTTATGGAACATACAGTCCTGCTCTTCTACAAATATATAGAGATTAAAAATCCTGAAAAATTGGTGAAAGAACAACGCGCACTTTGCGAAAAATTAAACTTGAAAGGAAGAATCTTAATTGCAAATGAGGGAATAAATGGCACCATTGAAGGAGAAAAAGACAAAATAAAAGAGTACATTAATGCCACTTCAAAAGATAAAAGATTTCGTGACATTAATTGGAAGAAAAGCATAGGTACCGGCAAGGCCTTTAGGAAATTGACCGTTAAGACACGGGCTGAAATTGTGACAACTGGAATAAAAAATAAGGACTTCGGACCACTTAAAAAGGTTACAGGTAAAAAACTTTCCGCTGACGAGCTGTATCGCTGGTATCAGGAAGGGCGGGAATTTTATATCATTGATATGAGGAATGAATATGAGCATGAAGTTGGAAGATTCAAAAACTCTTTGTGGCCACAAGGACTCGGACATTTCCGCGACGTTCCCAATGCAATTAAAAACATAGAAAATCTTAAAGATAAAACGATTGTCACTGTCTGCACGGGAGGCGTCAGATGCGAAACAGCATCTGGACTACTTCTAAAATATGGATTTTCTGATGTATATCAACTTGAAAATGGAATAGTTACTTTTATGCAAAAATACCCCAATACTTTTTTTGAAGGCAAACTTCTTGTTTTTGATAAACGCGAGACAATAGGATTCAATGTAGATTCACCCGATTATAAAATGGTTGGAAAATGCAGAGTATGTAAAAAGCCATCCGAGAATATGGTAAATTATTGGAAGAACGGTATTGATACTTATGGCATAGTATGTGAAGAGTGTATAAATGAGAGGAAAGTAAAACTCTCCCGCGAAGCACTGGATTCTTGGAAGAATGCGGTGGTTGAGATAGGCAACCAAGCCTAAGAATTTACGGAAACATCACCAAGCCGTTTGTCTAAATCGGCTATAGCGCTCCTTGTAAAAATCATCCCGGGCAAAGTCTGTCCTCTCCAAGACAAATAAGTCTCCCAATTACCTCTGGCTATCCAAAGAGCACGAACAATAATCGTTTCTCTTTTTTCAGATGAAACATCCGGATTCTGTGGGTCAAAAACAGCGTCCATTAGATTACTTGAAATAAAATTATGCACATCTTCAATTTCTTTAAACGCGGGGTCTTCGGGGTTTGGGCTAATTTTGGCAGCAGAATAATAAACGACCAAATCTTCCTCACTCATCCCGTAGCGAGGCTGCGACGAAACTCTTTCATCGCCTTTTGGAAATCCTAAGGTAATAGCCTGCAACATATTTGTTCTTCTCCGAAATCCAATTTTTGATTTAAAGATCGGTCTTTCAATTAACATATTCAAGGGATTATACAATTGTCTTATAGTATTGTAAAGAGCAATTGTAGAAATAGTAAATCATACCTAATCCGCCTCATCATTATCCTCGCCATTTTTTACGAAAACTTTAAAAGTTTGTCGCTTTGCAGATGAGTGCATGAAAAATTGAAGTGAGCGAGCGCCCGGAAGGGGAAGGCAAAGTCCGGCTCTTCTAGGAGCACAGTGAAACGAGCACCGCAAGCTTAGCTTATCGAGAGAACGAGATTTTGAAAGCACGAATCAAAACCGCGACAAAAGGCTTTGGTACTTTCGCCGATACGAAAGTACAACGAATTAAACTTTAAACGCTTTCTCTTTCTCTTTGGCGCCAAAGAGAAGAAAGGAAGAAGAAATTTAGTGTTATAATCTCCCTACATGACCTATAAAGATAAAGTATTTGAAAAAGATATTCTCCGAGGACAAGACTTTAGTGATTGTGAATTCATCAATTGCCGCTTCATTGCAGTAAATCTAAAATTCAGCTCATTCAATAAGTGTACTTTTCGAAATTGTGATCTTTCAGAAAATATTTTTGACATCACCTCATTCACGTCTTGCTTTTTCCCAGATACAAATCTTAGTAATCTAGATTTAGGAAATGCGAATTTTAAAAACTGCAATTTCTCAAAAGTCATAGCGAAAAATACTGTTTTTCAACAATTAAAAGGGGCTAAAAATGATAATAAAAAATTTGATTTAAAAAATACTGACTTTAGCGATGCCGATCTTTCCAATGTATTATTTGTCTATGCAGATCTTACAAGCGCTAACTTTCAGAAGGCAAATCTTGAATCGGTTGTGTTTGAGCGCTGTAATCTTAAAAAAGCTGATCTTACGTCTGCAAATATAACAAGCGTGAACTTTCAGACTTCAAAAATTGAGGATACAATTTTAGATATAGATGGAATGATTTATTTCGCCAATTCTAAGGGATTTGTATTGGAGAGTTAAAGAAAGTCTGACAATCTTGTCTAAGAATTTTTTGGATATTCTGAGGGCTCTTCAGTGTCTTCTCCTGAATCTAGTGACAATGACTTAATTTCCGGCAAGGATTTCCCTATCACTCCCTGTAAATCCCCATACATCCCGTGTGTATGATCAACCACTTTTCGTATTTCTTTCTCTTGCCTTGCCCACTTGGCATTAAACCACCTTTTCTCCCGCTCAAGCTCGTCTTGCAAATTAGAAAAAGACTCCACAATTCCCTCAACTCGATGCTTAAATTCCGTACCCGTCAAATACTCATATAATACTTTCATTTTCTCATCTTTACCCTCACTTGATTGTCTCTCATGATACACACTAACTAAATTAAACCTTAGGGCAAGCGCGAGACTTATATAACCAGACATTCCTACTATCCAAACACCATTTTGGTAATAGACATCTTTTGCCCCATCAGGCAAATTTACCGACACCAAAACCGCCAAGTCTGCTTTTGCTTGTCTTTGATCTTCTTTAAGCTTATTTATCCAAGGCTCGCTCCACTGAGCATTTTTGGACTCCCAAAGAATCGATCCACATTTGCGACCTAATTTATCAACCACGTCTTGCAAAACATCAGCACCCCTCTGTCCTTTTTTTACCTCGGTTATAATGTCTTGTGGAAATTCAGCTCGCAACCTTTCCTCAAGCTGCAATTCTAATGTTTCACCTTGAAGCTGTTGAGAGCCTTGTGATGCTCTTTTTTGCGCTTCATCAAGCGCTTTTTTCAAATCCTCAATCGTTTTGTCTTTTTCCCGATCTTTAAGGTCGCGCTCCTCAATTGTTTTCTCTCGTGTCTCCCGTCTTATCTTTTCCTCCTCTTCCAAAAGCTTTTTTTTCATCTCTATTTCGCGATCACGATCACGATTGCGAAGTTCCTTTATCTCATCCAAAAGCTTTGACAAATCCTCTGACTGCTTTTTATTGCGCTCTTTTTCTTCAGATAATTCTGCATTGGTTTTTTTGGATGCTTCCTCTACTGCTTTTTTTGTCGCTTCTTCGCTCTCAATCTTATATTTTGCTTCTAAAGAGGCTGTTAGCTGTTCTTCAATTTTGTGCTTGAGAGCGTCGGAGATTTCGATTTCTGCCCCACACTTATGACACTTTACCGTGTTATTCATTTCGTAGTCAAAATTGTAACCTATTGACTAATTCCAATCAAGTATAAATAATTTCAAATTCCACATTTACAAGCTTTCTCCATTTTGCCCCATTGACAAACATGAATAGATACCCTATACTACTAAAACTCTTGATTCGCAAGTTTCAAGGGTAGAAAGTCTAGCAATAGATTTTCGGCAGGAAGACCCCGCAAGGGGTTTTTTTGTACCCATTTTTACTGAAATTTACAATTTGAATTCCTACTTGTTTCCGTTCCCATTACCAAAAACCTTGACTGCGTGAGGATAAACAATTCTATATGCGTCTTTTGCAAATTTTGCTCCTCTTAGATTCATAGGATTATATACATCTTTTGGCTCTATCGCTTCGCCCAAATATTTGTCGTAGCCCGCCATAAGCATATGCATATTTACAATCTCTTCGCCCAAAAGAGTAATACCCGACGGATCCCCTTTAAGACAGTCAATATATCCTTGTGTAATTTCAGCAAAAGCGCCTAGCATATCCTCATCTGACCCATCATAACCCGCATCCTCCAACATAAACGCCCCGTATTCCCGAGAGCCTGCATAAATAGCGCTTTCCGCTTGAATTATTGTCCCCAAAACGTGCTCCATTCCAAAACTTACATGCATCAAGGACTCAGAAATAGAAGAAGGGGAGGCTTCTGCGTCTTCTTGCATAGACAATGCATAAAAACGTGACAGAAAAAGGGTTGTTGCACGTACAGGAGACAGTCTGCCCGATTCACCAGGAGAACTAAATGGCCTTGCTTCATAGCCACGCTCTACTGCCTCAAGGCCGAGTCTAATTGCTAAAGGATCCTCTACTAAATCATTCAGCGCTACTACCAATACTCTTTCGCACTCTTCCCCAATCTCCTTTTTACTTGCCCCCAAGTTATCTCTTCTTTGAACATCGACAAAAAATCCTCTTTCAATTCCCATAGAGAAGGATTATAGCGTGAAATTTATATTGAATCAACGGGCCAAACGAGAGTTTATTTCTTTTTGGTCGTGGTGGATTTTTTGACTGGAGCTTTACTTACGGCTTTTTTTGCTACTGTTTTCTTTCCAACAATTTTTGTTTTTTGAAATGATTCTGCTTTTTGCTTAAGGCTTTTTCCAAACTTAACTGCGTCTTGTGAGACTTCATCAACAGTCTTTTTTATTTTTGCTTGATTCTTTTTATTTGAGAGTGCAACCGCTGCAGCACCTAAAGCTGCGCCACCAAGTGCCGCTCCCACTGCGAGAATCTCTCCAAATGTTTTTTTCTTTTTGCCCATATACTTATTATACATTGTTTTAAAGTTTTATATACAACTAAAATTCACTCGATAATATAGAAAGGTCTTGACTGCTTGCGCTTCTTTTATCGGCTTTAGGATACACAATTGCATACATTTCTATTGCGAACTCAGCTCCAAAAAGAGCCACATCGCTCCATCCCGAACCTGATATTTTCCCATTCCCTAAACCAACACTTTTTTGCCTTAAAGCTTTCATCTCTTCAAATTCTTGATTTATAAGAACAGTGCCATTTTTTTTCTGCCTCAAAGCTTCTGCTCGACGACGTGCTAACTCTTCCCGAGCAACTTTATTATTTTCAATATATGAACCTCTCATCTCTAGTGGGAAAAAAACGCTTTCTGCTTTTAGCTCATAAAGCGCCTGTTTTTCTGAGCCGTTCGCTATTCCACCTTCCGCCCGAAGAAGAGCTGTTGAAATATGACTCATTCCATTTGCGAAGTCCGTCAAATTGACACTTACACGCGAATTTTTAGATGCTACTTCCATAATTGGCTCTACGCACAAAAAATCGATGTAAAGAGCTGCTGCACGCAAAGGAGAAATGATCAAAGGCACATCAGAATCCTGTCTTGCAAGCTCCAAATTTCTTTTTTCAACTTTCTCAAGTCCCGACAAAACATCTTGAGGATTTTTAGCCAATCTTTCTCGTATTTTCCAAGACATCTCTTGTGCCGACTCAAGAAACCATTCTTCAAGTACCGGACCACTAGCAACAAGATTTCGAACATCTCCTTCTTTAATTGTCATACATTTTGGAATTATAACTCGGTTAGATTATCTTGACAAGGAGAATTTAAGACGTGAGATTGAGACAAGAGGTTTTCAAATTTTAAAATAGCTTTTTGTTTTGATTTTCTTCTCAATAATATTTTCGATAAAACGGGTCAACTGTACTTCATCTCTAAAATCATTTTTTTTATCCCAAAATCCTAAAAGAAATAAAAGCTCTGTTTGAAAACTATTTAAATATTCATCGCTTTCATCCTCTTGAATCTTACACAAAGTGTCATGCATGAGCT
>Ga0210057_1000609_pt1 | contig 58764 bp, 31 predicted proteins | sample CryGeyCG2114_010_2_FD_183968 | JGI IMG/M metagenome (GOLD analysis project Ga0210057, IMG submission 183968) | Groundwater microbial communities from aquifer - Crystal Geyser CG10_big_fil_rev_8/21/14_0.10 (SPAdes) (version 2) | ecosystem: Environmental > Aquatic > Deep subsurface > Groundwater ...
CATCCTCCTAAAGGCTGGTTTATTTGCTGGCTTTTATGAAACATTGGCTTGATTACAGTAATCAAAAGCAATGCTGCAATAATCAATACAATCAGCATGTAAACAGAATTCCATTCACTTTGGGCTCGCTCTTCTAATAATAATCCCATAGGAAAAATAACGTCAAAGAAATATTTAAATCTGCCCTTTTTCTTTTTTCCGAAAAAGAAAAAGTGCAAGTTGCCCAAAAAGAAAAAAGGTTTTAATTAAAAGAAAAAAAATAGAAGCAGTACGACTGAAAGTCGTACGTTTTGTTAAACCTTTTGTAAAAGGTTTTTTTGATAAAACTTTTTTCTAAAAAGGTTGCAGTGCGGCTTTATGCCGCACATTTGGTTAAACCCTTTGGAAAGGGTTTATTCGTTGGATTTAATTAACAGCATATAACAGGCTTTTCCTGAAGCTTCAGTTATAGTGCAATCAGAAAAGTTTCCTGGAAATTTCTCTGAAAGGGTTGGGGCATAATCTTCAAAAAAAGCAGTTTCATCTTGAAAATCTGTTCCTTCAGCACAAATTCCTGCTAATTTAACTCTAACTGAACCGCTTCCAGTATAACTTATTAATTTTCCATTTGAACTAAACTGTGCGTCCGCTAAAGCATCTTCTACCCCAAGGCAAATCTGGTCTTCATCTAATCCAACTTCTTTTGCCAGAGATTTAGCATTAATGCTGTTTTCACTGGTGAAATCAATTCTTGCACTGACTTTTTCCTGATACTGCGAACTATCCATTGAAGTCAAAAGATTTCCAGCTGATTTTGATGGATCAGTATTTGGGTTAAAATTAATTATTCCAAGAATATTTAACAGCAAAGTCAAAATAACTATTGCAACAATAGCAGAAATTAATAATTTAAATACACTAAACTCTTGTCCTCTTTCATTTAACATAAAAATATCACCATTAATAAAAAACTCAAAGGAATATTTAAAGGTTTAGTTTTAAGAAATAAGCTATTTTTTGATTTGAAATTTGTTGTGAGGATAATCAAACAATATTTTTAAGTGTTCAAAAAAACTTGAACCAAAAATAATTTCCTCAAATTTGGTTTCCTTTCCCAAAAAAACAGCACACTTGCATTCAAAAACTTGTTTTTCTCGGTCTTTTTGAATTCTAATTCTAACTCTTGATTTTGTTGTAGAAATAGTGTTTCCATCATAAGTGTTAGCAGTATCCTTTTTTTCCTTATTAAATTCCAAACCAATAGATTCTGCTACCTCTAAAGGAAGCAAAATAAAATCAGAGCCAGAATCAAGAACAGCAGTAAAATTTAAGCTTTGAACTCTTCCAATTAAAGTTACAGGAATCAACGGTCTTTTTACATAAACTCCTTCTTCAAGTTTTAAGTGTTTACAGCGATAAATTAAATTCATAAGCATTACAAATAACTTGCAGTCTTCTTTATTTTAGACAATAAAACTTTTGAAATTGGAGCCATTTTTTTTGCTTCAAAAATAACTTTTTTTAAATTTAATCCATGAGAAATGACATTATTGTTGTAGATAGCTATCCATTCCCCTTCTTTAACATCAGAGAAATCGTTTTTCAAAAAATAATCAAAATTTTTGTCTATTGCATTCATAAAACCAAATAATATTAGAAAAAGGAATATATTAAATATTACGTTTTCGGCAATAAACGAATTTGTTATCCAATATTAAAAAAATTAGTTTTAAGTTTTCTGGTTAAGATGCATCATAATCTGGTTTAACTCCAAAAGAAAGCGCACAACAAAATTCAGTGCAAGAACTAGGGCAGCCAAAATAATCGCTGTGACCTGTTAAAGATATATTTCCCCCGCCTTGATTTATACAAACAACATAAAACTGTGTTTGAATTCTCTTAGAAAAAGAAATCAAATTTTTTGAGCCGTTTGGATATTCAGCCCATTTAACGTTTTCAGGAAAATCAAATTCAACGCATTCTTCTCCGATGTTTAAAATCCTTGAAACCTGTTTTGAATTAAAACTAAAATCTTTTGGAAGAATTACTTCTTCTAAAACAAAAACGCTTCCATCAGGAGACTGTGTTGCATTAGATAATTTTTGTTCTATTGCTTTAAGACTTGAATCAATTTTAATGTCTTCCAAGTAATTAATTATTGAAACAATTATTACTAAAATAGCTAAAGCCAGAATTGCTCCAATCAATAAATTAAATACTTCAAATTCCTGTCCTCTCTGATTCATCACTATAAACCGGTTTTTCTTTTTTTTGGGCACTACAAAAACGTTTTGGTTTTTGTGTGCACTTAATTCTTTCGGAATTAAGTTGCAACTTACACTTTTTTCTTTTGCGAAAAGAAAAAAGGGCAGTACTTCAAATTCTTGTCCTTTTTGATTTACTTTCATTCAATCACTTTATTTTTTTAGTGCAGTGCGAGTTTATCTCGCACACCGTTGCACCCGAGCGGAATCGGGTTTTAGGTGAAGCCTCCAACAACTGTATTAGAAACAATGATTGCAATAACAAAAACAGTTAAAGCAATTGGTAATGCTCTGGCAATCCTTAATGTTGCAAGAATATTATTGTCTTCTTCCAGTTTAGAAGTAAAAAAAGTCAGGATAACTACAATCTGAATTACATATAAAGCAATAATTAAAGTAAATTCTGCTGGAGAAACAAGTGAAGCAAAAACTTGTGGATCCATTTTAAAGCTTGAAATAGAAGAAGAAAAAGCAGATAATTGTTCACTTAAGCCTCCTCCAACTCCTGCGGCACCTAAATTAAGGTTTCCTGTTCCTTCACTAATTGAATTTAATGAGCCTTCAGAAATAATTGAACCCATTGAAATCATTACAATTTTTTGTAATGCAATTGTAATTCCTAATACAATCGGGGCAATAAACACTGCCATTGTTTTCATAGTTGAAGTGATTTCTTTAACTAAAATTGAAAGAGTATTATTTACTTTTTCAGAGTTCTTTAACTGCAAAGACAAACTCATTAAAGTTCTTGCTGAAACATCTACTCCCATTTTAACTGAATCAACCAATAACTTCATTGAACTCCTGATAATAGAAGACGGATTATTTTTTAATGCACCATAATTCGGGTCAAAGACAGCGTTCTCTAAAGGCATTCCCAATAAATTAATGTTGTCAACTGTTTTTCCAAAAAGCTTTTGGGAAATAACATAATCAGGCAAAAAATTTTGTGCATGCCTTAAAGCGTCTTCAACCGGCTTGTTTTCTCCCATTCTGGAAGCAATAACATATAATGAATCCTTGAACTCTGATTCCATTTCCCTTGTTTCTTCCTGCACTTTTCTTTTGTAAACTGAAGTGAAATTAAAATAAACAAAAAACATTAAAGAAAAAGTAATCAAAGAACCAAAAATCAGGTTGTAAGGAGTAACATCATTTTCTGGTTTCATAAAAAACATTGTTTTTTCCAGTGCATTTTGTTTTAATGCTGTTTCTCTTTCAATTCCCCTGTCCATCATTCCCTGAACATTTTCTCCGGTTTCATTAAACCAGCTTGCAGGCTGGTTAACTCTTTCCAAAACAAATTCTTCTGTTCTGTCAAAAGGAATAACAGTAAGTTTTTCTCCTTCGAATTCAAGTATTATTCCGTTTAAATGGAAAAACCAGGTAACTCCGCCTCCAATAATTAAAATCAAAAACATTACTGCCCTTAAATCAACAAAATTTTTTCCTAATTGCATCTGAAATTTTTTTGGAAGAGAAGGATGATTATCAGGGATTATTGGAGGCTCATAAGTTGGAGGCCTGTTTCTTAAAACATTCAAGGCAAAAATCAGTGTTGCAGCAGGAATCAAAATATTGTAAATCAAAACCAGTATTTCTGGGCGGGCAAGACCTTGACCTGAAAAAGCAGAGCCAACAGGCAAAACAATTATCAGCATTAAAGGAAGTAAAACTCCTAAATAAAATAATACTACTGTTGGCTGAGATAATTCTCTTGCATACTGCTCCATTTTGTTTTTAATTGACTCTAAAGTTTGTTCCATTGTTTTATCTAAAATCTGGTATCGTTTTGCTTCACTGTTTTCTAAAACTGAAGCACGAATCATCATCAAAGAAGACTTGAATTCATCTGAAAACTTTCCCCAGTTGTAAGCCATTGTGTCTAATCCTTCGCTTAAAGATTTATAAATACCAAGTTCAACATTCCAGATTACTCTTTTTAAGTCTTCAGCAATTTTTCCTCTTCCATGCAATGCGGCAAATTCAACTGCTTTCTCTAAATTAGGAACTAATTTCATTGACATAATCATATAACCCATTATTTCAGGCACATGAGTTAATGCTTTGACTTGCTCTATTTTTGCTTCATTTAACGGAAGTTTTTGAACAAAATTTACTGCAACATAAACGATCAAAAGCAATGGAACAAGCAAATAAAAATAAGCCATTAAAGGGCTTCCAGTGAATTCAGTTATTGTTTCAACTGCGCCAAAAGATAAAGCAATCACAAACAAAACAAATGCTAAAGCAATAGCTGCAATCATAGTGAATTTTATTGCAGCAGAAAATTCTTCTGGTTTTAAATCCCATGCAAGAAAATCAATTGCTTCCTTGTTTTTTTTAGAAAATTTTGCTCCTTTGCCTAAAGAAGGAATAGAAGAAAAAATTTTTCTGCAAAACAAAATAAACCAGTGTTCTTTTTTTTTAACCAGTTTTGTTTCTTCCCCAAACTTTGCTCCTGAATAAGAAATTCCTTTGTATAACTGTCCCGGAGTAATATCTCTGATTACAGGCTGAACTTGTTTTTTAGTTCTGTCTCTTTTATTCATTATTTTTTCCTTCTTGAATACCAGTTCTGAATCTTTTCTTCATTAATTCTTCCTTCTTGAATTATTGAATATTATTTCCGGTTCTTCACTTCATTTTTTTATTTGTCATTTCTTTTTTCTTTAAATTCACTATCTCTTTTTTCTTGAATGCTAATTCTGTTTCTTCTCTTTGTTTTCTCTAGTTATTATTTCTTTTTTCTTGAATACAGTCTTTTAGTAAACTCGTTTTTGTACCAAAACTTCCATTTACCTAAAACATCTTCAAAGTCAACTGAACCATTTTCGTCTAACTGGTCTTGTTTCATTAACATTAATTTGTTTACTGCAGGAACAGTGTTTTCTGCTTCCAGTAATTCAGGGAACTCCAGTTTGTTTTTTAATTCAACCATAAAAGATTTTGAATTAGAATTCATTTTGATTGAATCCCACATTTCAGTCATAGACAAACCAGAAGATTTATGGATTTTATTAAACAAACTTGATTCCTTTAAATTGTCTTCCTGTAATTCTAGTTTGTCTTTGGATGCATCAAACAGCATTAAATCCAGTAAGCCTCCTTCATGCAATGGATCAGAAATCCATTCTTTTTTTACTTCAGTTATCTGAACAAGTCTTCTATGTCTTTCTAATGACCCTCCAAATCTGATTGGGCGGGCAACAACAACAATATCTGTTGCCTTAAAAGAAGTTGAAGGAACATTTAAGTCATTTACAACTCTGTCCCAGACACTATAAGCTGAATCTCCATGAATTGTTCCTAACACAATGTTTCCTGCTGCTCCAACCCTCATTGCTTCATATAAAACTCTGGCCTCAGTATTATGCAAAAGAATTCCGCCAAATCCTCCAATAAATCTTTCAGTGGAATCAACAGACAAATCAAAAACATATTCCGGTTTATTCAGCTTAATTTCTTTTATTGAAACAACTTCATCCAAATAAAAGTCTCCTAAAGCAAACTGTTTTAATTGTTGAGAAACCGCACATGATTCATCCAAAACAACTTTCTGCAAATAATATTTACTGCACTTTTTGAATCTCTTTAAATGCCTGTATTTTCTTGAATAACTCAAGTTTTCAATTAGTTCTTTCTCTGAAAACTCAACTTGATTAACAGTTGAATGCGCCCAAGCCTTTTCAATAATCTTTGATTCTTTTTGAACAAAACCAATTTCACTAAAAAAAGTTTTTATGTCTTCAATTCTCTTGAACTCCACTGTAAACATGTTTTTATTTTTACTTTTTCTTATTCTTCCAACGATTCCAAAACAAAGCAAGGAATATAAAACATCTTCCATAAGTTTTTTTGTTTTGGAAAAAGCCCTTACTGAATGCCCTGTTCTGGCAGAGTAAGTGAAAGAACCATCTCCACTGTAAAAACCTTGCAGCAGTTGAGAAATTTTTTCTTTTTTCAAGCCAAAAATAATTCCAGGAATTCTTTTATCCTCGCTTGTTCTTCCACAGCCAATTCTTAACATTAACTGAGCCAAAGCAGAATTATCAATTCTTATTTGAGTGCATTCACCTAAACCAAAAGTTTTTCTTATATAAGGGTCAACACCAAAAAGAGTTCTTGACATATTAACTATATCGTCAATTATTATTTTGTTTGAATTTGAAATCACTACTGCCCTGCCAGGAGAATCAATACAGCCTTCAGCCAAATAATAACCCAAAAACCTGCAGAAATCTTTATTCAAAGAAAAAATTCCTTGCAGCCCTTTACTATTAGAGTTTTTCAAAACAATTTTGCCCTTATCAAAAGACGTATTTGTTTCTTCCATTAATTTAATGAAGTCAGAAAGTTTCATGTTTGTTTTTTGGTTCTTCCTGAAGAAATTATAAATGTCTCCTGTTTTTATTCCAACTATTCCTGTAGCTTTTTTCCAACCAACTTTTTCTATTGCTTTTCTGATATAATCCCTGCAGTTGTCAACCCTGAAGTCTGTTAAATAATTTGTTAAGTCAAGTTCTTCAATATTATTAAATCCGCTTGGCAACTTGGATGGAATAACAATTTTTTCTCCTGCTTTCAAATCCCTGCATTCAATTGGTTTAACATCAAACCCTTTTTGGGTAAACAAAGAATGATCAGGTGTTACAGTTACTTTTCTTCCGGTTTTGGTTGTTACTTCCAACAAGTTTTCTCTTTTTGGGTGCTTTACAAAAGAAGTTAACGGAGCCAAACAAGTTCTTAATGAACTATCCAAAGTCGGAACTAAAATTTCACTCCAATCTTTTTCTTCAACATCTTTTATTGGAACTCTTTTTGTAATCCCTTTCTCAACAATAACAACTTCTTCATTTCCCCTGATTGAACTCCTTACTTCACCTATTACTAAAGCAGAATCTCCTAACCTTAAAGCAGTTCTTAAAGCATCTTCAGGAGAAATTTCTGTTTCACTTTTACTTGTTCCAATTGGAGCCCTTGTTTTTAATCTCTGAATATTAAAGCCGATTTCTTTCATATAAGAAACAGGAATTTCTAAAGTGTCTTCCTGACAAATGATTCTTGCATTCTGCAGAATTTCCAGCATTAATGCACTCAATAAAGAAGTTTTTCCTGAACCACGGGAACCAGTTACAAGCATAGTGCTTTGAGTGTCAATAAAAAATGAAAGTAAGCCTGCTCCTAAAGGAGTCATAAACTTTTTGTCAATAAATTGTGGTAAGGTCCATGGAGTCATTTTATGCAGTCTGAAAGCAAAAGCAATTCCATCTGCAGCCAAAGGCTTTCCTATTACTGCAACCCTTGTCTCTAAATCCTGTAAATCATAATCCAGTATTGGATGAGCTTCATCAAAAGGCCTTCCTGACATAGCCCTTAATTTTGAAACCATTGATTCGGCTTCATCTTCAGTATACAAAATATTTGTCTGGCACTGACCATACTGTGAATGCACAACATACAAAGGTTTTTGCCCTATAGGAGAATCCAAATAAATGTCAGTTAAATTTCTGTCACTCAAAAGAATTTCTAAAATACCATAACCAACAGTGTATCTTGCAACAATTTCACTTAACTCTTTTACTTCTTCTTTAGTTAAAGAAATATTGTTTTGTTTTGCAATATCAAAAATAGTTGATTCATAAACTCTTTCAAAATATTTTCTGCTTTTAGCAATAGTTGACAAAGAAGTTTTTCCTGGCTGATAATTTGCAACAATTTCTTTTGTTTTGCTTAAAACAAAATATTTTTCCGGAGGCAAAGTGTATTCAGGCGGATTCAAAAAATAAAGTTTTTCAATTTTGTTTGGGTGCTTGAATATCTGCACATTAGATTTTTTTACATTATATTCATCTAACAATTCAAGCGATTCAGCTTTTTCAAACATTAATCTTGAACCAATAAAAGAAGGCTTTACCTGTGCTTCAAAAAAAGAATAATACAATTGTTTTGTATCAGGCATTTCTTCCAGTTTAACTAAAATTTCTTTTGCTTTAGAAATTAATTCAGTTTGCTCAAAAGAATCTTTTACATACAATAAAGTTTTCATGAACTCCTGAGAACAAGAAGCATAATCTGCATTCTTCATTTTTTCTTTTTCTTTTTGTATTTCAGAAAGCAAAGTAATGTAAGCTAAAATCGGGTCAAATGCAATTAATTCATGAGAAATTTTTACTAATAAGTCATGTCTTAAACCAAAAAGTTTTTCACATTCACTTCCTGCAGTACCAAGATTTTCTACTCCCCAAAGATTATCTAATTCAAATTTAGGAATCAATTCAGAAATTTCTTTTAACAGTTTGGTTTGCTGTTTGCTGTAAACTCTTTCATATACTTCAGCTAAAACAATTAAGTCTGCTTCAACCTGAGAAAGAATTGAAATAATATGATAACGACAGGATTTGTCGTCAGTCAAAGAAGAAGAATAAACACAGTTTCTGCAGTCAAAAATTAAGTGCCTTTTTCCTCCTTCTTCTTTTACAGCATATTCTCCTACTTCAAAGTTGCCTATCTTCATTTAAACCTAAAAAAATAGGTGAAACTTATATTAAAGTCTTTCTTCCTTCGCACCTGCTCGCGCGAGCCGATTTCGTTCGGCTGTCACGAGGCACGACATAAAGTCGTGCTAGCACAACCATTAGGTTGTGCCCAGATGTCAAATGGCTGGGCAGTTGCGTTACACTCACACGGAAGCGGGTCTACAATAGCAGGACAATTATTATAAACTTCAAAGTATAAAAAAATATATTGAAAAATTCTAAGAGAGGGGTAAAATGAAAAAAGTTTCTGCAAAACAATTTGATAAAACTTCTAAAAAAGTTTTAGCCAGAGGCAATTTTGATAAAACTTTGAAAAAAGTTTTTTTGATTTCAATTTTAATTATTTTAGTTTTAAGTTTTGGGTGCACTAAAACAGAAACAGGGGACGCAATAAAAAAATTAAACAAGCAATCAATTCCGGTTCAGCCTGTTTTTGGAACAGGTGATGAAACTTGCAGTGACCCAACAAGCTATGTTTGCGGTGACGTGGATTTAAGCGGGCAAGTAAATGTAGCAGACTTAACTTATTTAGTTGATTACTTATTAAAATCAGGGCAAGCGCCCCCGTTAGAATGCGCTGCAAACGCTGACGGAAAAAACGGAATAACTATAGAAGACCTAACTTACTTAATTGACTATTTATGGAAAGGCGGACCAGAACCAACATGCGATTCAAATACAGAATGCATTGAAAATTGGTATTGCAATGAATGGAGTGAATGCATTAACGGAATCCAAACAAGAAACTGCATTGACAACAATGACTGCGGAACAACAAACGACAAACCAACAGAAACACAAGCATGTGAAGAATGCACTGAAAACTGGCAATGCACAGCATGGAGTTCATGCATTAACGGAACACAAACAAGAACTTGTATAGATGATAATAACTGCGGAACAACAAATAATATTCCTGCGTTAACTCAAACTTGTGAAGTTAATGCCGGGTTTGTTGTTAATCATACAAATTATAATGAATTTAGTTTTTTGACTCAAGAACAGCTTGACAGAGTCAGAGCTCTTGATTGGCTTTGGGGTCATCAGAGTGTTGGCAGAATTATGATGTATGGTTTGGATGATTTGGAGGCATTGGATTCTGCAAAGTATGGAATAAATATTGTTCCTATTTCTTCGGAGTGGCAAAATTTTGTTACTAGACAAAATTATTTAGATAATTCCCCTATGTTTGGGCATATTGGAATGTATGAGTTTTGGGCTTTTGCTAATGCAAATGCTGATTTACTTGATGTTGCTATGATGAAGTATTGTTATGTGAATTTAGATGGAGGAGCTTATTTATCTGCTGCTTCTATGTTTCAGGCATATAAAGCAAATGTTGATGCATTTAAACTTGCACATCCTGAAGTAACTTTAATTCATTTTACTGTTCCTTTGACAACAGGTACTGATTTTTATAATTCTGAAAGAAGCAAATACAGGGATTTGATTTTAGCAGAATATGGGAATGAATATGTTTATGATATTGCAGATCTGGAAAGCTGGCATGATGGTGCTTACACTACTTTTAATTATCTTGGAACTGATTATCTCAGAATGAACCCAGATTATACTTCAGATGGGGGGCACCCTTATTATTATGGCACTGACCCATTTAATGAAGTTTTAGCAAAAGCATGGTGGGTTATAATGACAAAAGTTGCACAAGATTTAGATGCAAAATCCTAAAGAAAAAATATTATTGCAATAAGTAATATCAGGATTTTCTCTATTACAGAAAATCTTTTGGCTTGGCTTTCTTAAAAGCAGAATTAGTTTTTTTTACTGGAATTTTTTTTATTGGTTGTTTTTTAGTTATGGATTTTGTTGTTTTCTTTTCAGTTTCAACATTAACTAAATAGATTTTTGTGTCAAACACAAAAGAGAAAACTGAAATCCACAAAGTATAAAAAATTTCAATTACAATGCGCAGTAAAATTGCAAAAATTACAAGCCAAACAATTTGGCCTGAACTTACGCCGGTCAAAGAAAAAGTTAACAGCAAATAAATTAAAGTGATTAATCCGATAAAAACAAACATTAAAACAAAAAAAGCAAGATTAGACAAATAATTTTTTTTACCCAAAAAAATTGCTCTTTTAATTGAATCAACTGCAGAATGTGATTCAAAAAAAGGAATCTGTTTGTAAATTATAGTAAACGGAGAAATAACTAAATTGAAAATTGAAAACAAAATTATTCCCAGAAAAAGAGAGCCTATAACTGAAAATACAATTGAAAAAATTTGTTCAGGAGAACTAAAAGCAAGTGAAGCCAGAGAAATGCTTTCAATTAAATTAAGCACAGAAAAAATTAAAGGAAAAAAACACAGCAAAAAAACTATTCCAAAAAAAACTGCAACAATTAATTCAACCTTAAAAGAAGTAAAAATTCTTGGTTTGGTTTTATCAAATGCAAGACCTAAATCAATTTTTCCTTTTTCAAGATAATTTTTTACAAGATTTAAGGAAGTTCCGTTTATTGCTGAACCAACTAAAAGCATTAAAAAAAAGAAAATCAAAAACAACAAAAAATAGATTAAAAAACCTATTAAGGTTAACTGAAAAAAAACAAATAAAATTGCTCCGATAAAAACTCCTGCAAACACCAATGCAATAAAACCAATCACTGATAAAAGCATTATTAAAAATAAGTAAAGCCATAACCTAAAATCAAAACTTTTCTTTAAAACAAAAGAAAAGGAATCAATTACTCCCGTCATGTAAAAAATAAGGGAAAAAGAATATTTAATGCTTTCCTATTTCAGTTAATTTAAATGGATGAAAAAGTTGTTCAGGGCGGAAAATTTCTGGTTGTACTGGTTTTATCTTTTACAGTTTTATCAGCTTTAATTGACTTTTTGATTCCATTGAAATGGATTGAATTATTGCTTGCAAAAATTGTTGTAGTGTTTACTGGAGGAGAAATTGTTGTTCAGCAGCCTGTCATGATTTTAGCTGAAAACTTTTCGGTTCAAATAAGTTATTTATGCACAGGATTAATGGAATTCATTGTATTGGTTGCAGCAATAATTGCAACAACAGGAATAAAAAAAGAAAAAAAATTGATTGGAATAATAAGGGCAGGAATAGCTGTTTTTTTATTTAATGCAGGCAGAATAATAATTACAATTTCTTTGATTGAAAAAACTGATTTACAGACAATAGAATTAGCTCATGATTTGCTGTTCAGAATTTCATTGTTTGTGTTAATTGCAGGATATTATTTTGTCTGGTATTATTCAGCGGTTAAAGGAAAAACCAAAAAATAATTTTCATTGCCTGTTTTTTTTTCTTTCTAAAAAAACTCTGAAAGGAAAGTATTGTGTATTCATTGCATTAGTTGCTTTTCCTGATGCACCGGAATCCCCTTCTTTGTTTGCAAAAAACTTAACAAAAATCTTTAATGCATTTTTTGATTCAACATTGCATAAAACCAAAGCCTGACCAAGGTTTGCCGGGTTTCCCCCTGTTTCTTTTGCCTTCTGCATCCAGGTTCTGCTAATCTCTAAAGCTGTTTTGGTTCTGTCAGCAGGAATTTGAATTGATTTACGGGTTCCGCCTTTCCTTTGAGTCTTAACAAAAACTCTTTTTGGTTTTTTCGGCATTCAAATCAAACTAAAATAAAAAGAGAAGAAAATAAAAAAAGCTATGCAAAAAAAGTTTTTCCGCTAGATTTAAATACTAATAAAAACTTATAATTGTGTATATATAATAATTCAATGAATGATTTGATTAAGGTGCTTTAGTGATTTCAGAAACGCTTGGAAATATTTATGCTTCAATAGAAAACAAATTTTATTCAGTCTTTGATTTTCTGGAAAACAAAGGGCTTCCGGTTTATTCAGTGATTGACCCGATAGAAGAAAAAGGAATACCGTTTTTTCCTTTAACAATTGGATTAATTGTAATACTGCTTACAGCAATATTTGGTTTTGGAGTAATCGGAACAGACTTTGATTCAGCAATTACAGTAAACTTAAAAGACGATTATGGAAAAGGATTAAGTTCAGTTAAAATAACTGCATGGGATGCAAAAGGAAATGAATTATTTAATGGAACAAAAAACAATGCAGATATAATTACAATTAAAGTGCAGGCAGGAGCAGAACTGACATTTAAAGCAGAAAAAGAAGGATATGATGATTCAAGTAAAATAACAATAAAAGTAATAAACAAAGATGAAGAAGTCAGTTTAAGTTTAAAAAAAATAATTAATTCAATTCAGGCAAAAATAAGGTTTTATGACGAAGAAACAGAAACAACTGTTTCAAATGTACAGGCAACAATTGAATGGCAGGGAATAATAAAAGAAGCATTATCAGATTCAGATGGATTAATAGAATTTTTGGAAATCCCACTAGAAGAAGATTTATACATAACTGCAGTTGCTGATTCTTATTACGAAAAAACCGCAAGCATCAGATTTGAATCAGATGAAACAAAATCAGTTTATTTGACTCCAAAAGAAATTGCTTTTGAAGGACAAAGCAATCTGATAATAACTTTGTTTGACGAAGAAGGAAATCTAATTGAAAACGCTAAAGTAAAAGTTTTTAATGCATTAAACGATGAATTAATTGACGAAAAAATAGTTGGAGACGGAGTTTATTCAGAAAACTTTCCTAAAGGAATGGTATTAAGATTTACAGCAGAAAAAGAAGGATTTAAGTTATTTGAATCAAATGAATTCACTTTAAGAGGAGAAGAAGAAAATCTTGGCGCAATAGAATTAGAAAAAGGCGGAAAAGAAATTATAGTAAAAGCAATTTACTCTGACACAAAAAACCCTATAGTGGGAGCAGCCATTATATTATTTAATTCAAAAAAAGAAATAATTAATTCCAGCACAACCTTGTATGAAGGGCTAACTGAATTCAAAGGATTAGATGTAGAACAAGAATACTGGATTGGAGCAGAAAAAGAAGGTTATGTTCCTGCAATAAAAAAAGTTGAATCAGATTCAGAAGAAATTGAATTAATTAAAGCCAATTCTTCCAACTCAGGGGAATTGTCAATTATAGCAGTAGATGAAGAAGAAAACCCAATAGCAAATGCATCTCTTTTTTTCACTCAAATAAAAGGAGAAGAAACTGAAGTAATTCCTTTAGGAACAGGAGTAAAGCACACAGATGAAAACGGAAAATTCAGTTTAACCGTTCCATTAAACAGCGAAATATTTGTTAATGCAGTAAAAGATTTATTGGTTGGAGGAGAGTCACTGAAAATTGAGTATCCGACAAACAATAATATGCTAATCAGGCTTGCAAAAAAAGATTCAGTTAAAAGCATTAAATTTTTTGATGAAAAAGGACAGATTTTAGGTGGCAGTTTAATAATCAAAACAAAAAACGGAGAAACAATATTTGAAGGAGCAGTAGAAGAAGAAATATTATTTGATGCACAAGGAAACAATTTTGTTGAAATAGAATTAACTACCCCTGAAGGAAAAAAATATTCAGAAGAAATAAATGTTGAAGGAAAAACAGACATTACAGTTGATTTGGATTCAAGAGAAATAAATGAAAAAACACCTGAAATAGAATTTTTGGGAATTTATGATATTGCAGGAAATGAAGTTGAAGGAATAACTAAAGGAAAAGAATATATTTTAAAATTTAAAACTGAATGGAGTTCAGGACTGGAATCAGGAGGACTGCATTTCCGAACAGGAAGCGATTCAATTAAATACGCTGACTCAGAAGACATTGGAATAACAGGATTTGACGGAGCAACAAACAATTATTTTTACGGAAGAAGTTTTACTCCTACTCCTTCACCAGGCTATAAAGAAATAGATTACTCTAATTCAGGACAGGGAGGAAAACTAAACAAATTCATTGAATTATATTACAATAACCCCGAAGGAACAAAAATAATTAAAGTAAGAGTTAAAGCAAGAGAAACAATTTCACAGGAAATTGTAAGAATAAAATACAGGGCATGGAGTTACTCAGACGGATATCATAACAGAAACCCGTTTGATTCAGTTTTAGAGAAAGCAAAACAAACAGAAGAAAAAGAATCATTATATGCTGACACAGAAGAAATTGAAATAAAAGTTTATGATTCAGAACCAGAATGCATGGAAGAAGTATGCGTTCAATACAAGTTTGTTTCAGAAGACGGACAAGAGTTTGACAAAAAAGACTTTTTTGGATTAAAAGACAAAGTTTATGCATTAGAAATGAATTTAGAGGCAAGGCTTTCAACTACAGCAACATTTAAGTTAAACACTTCAAATGAAAGCCCAAGAATTGCTTTTACAGGAAATGAAATTGGTTCTTTCAGCCAGTTTATTGACAACAATAAAAGTGATACTTTAATTGAATTCAAATCAACTGTTTCAAGAGACGGCACAAAAGCAAGAGTTTATTTTAAAGCAAAAGAACAAGGAGAAAGCTTTATCAAAACAAATATTATTTCTCCAAAAGATTCAATGACAGAAAACTTTTACTTTAAAATATTTGAAGAAAAAACAATGGAAATTACTGCACCTGAATCAATTAAAGAAGGACAAAACTTTGAAGTAATAGTAAAAGATGAAGAAGGACAAGGAATTGAAAACGCCGAAATAACTTTACTGAATTCAAAAGGAAGAATAGAAAAAACAATTTTTGCTGACGAGTTCAACGGAACAAACGGAAGATATTCAGTTGAAAATAATCTGGCTCCGGGAAAATATTTGATTAAAGTCAAGTCAGATAAATTTAAATCAGAAGAAAAAGAAATTGAAATAGTTTTTGGAACAGGATTAGAACTAGAGCCAACAACTGAAATGAATATTCCTTCAGGACAAATATTTTTATCAAAAAGAATTGAAATAAAAAATTTGACTGAAAACCTGATTGAAAATTTAAGTGCAGAAATAGTTCCTGCAGGAAACTTTCCAAAAGAATTCAAGTTAAGCGTTAATACTCCTGCAGTATTAAACTCAAAAGAAGAAAACACAATTGAATTAATTGCAGAATACTCAGGAAATACTAATGCAATAATGCACGGAGAAGCAGAAATAATTATAACAGGATTAATTAAAGGAACTCAAATTAAAACACAAACAAAAGCAGTAATAAATTATAACCAAAAATTAGATGCAGATTGTTTAGAGTTTGACAGAACTGAATTAACAGAATATTTAATTGGAGCAGGAGGGAACTCAAAACAATTAGAATTAGGATTAAAAAATAACTGTGGGATTACATTAGAATTTGAATTAGAAGCAATAGCAAAAGGACAGTCAGACAATGAAATTGAATTCAGTGCAGGAAGAATTGTAATAGCAAAAGATGAAGTGAAAACAATTAAAATAGGGGTAATAAACAAAATCCAGAGAAATTTTTTGGCTCAAACAAATTTTGAATATGATTTATTTTTTAATTCAAGCCAGCTGACAAAAAGCATTCCGGTGAAAATAATTTTATGGAATGAAATGTTTGCATTAGATGTAAGCCCTTCAATAGTATTATGGTTAACCCAAAGCAGAAAAGGAGAACAAGCAATTGCCGCACAATCAATTTTTATCAGGAATACAGGATTAGCTGACATTCAGAATTTAAGTTTTGCAACACAATTTGACAAGCCGGGAAACACAAAAATTAATGTAGAGTATGCTTATTCAACAGGAAAAACAATATCAGAACTAAAAAAAGGAATGAGTTTAATTCCAACTCCTGTTTTACAGGCAATAACTGATACAACAGAAAACCAAGAAATAATAGGAAAAGTAATTGTTTCAGGAGTAATAAACGGAAAACAATATGCTTTAAGAGAAATAAATGTTTTTGTTAATGTCAGTTCAGGTTGGAGCTGCCTGGAAGCATGGTCAGATGACATGCAGTTTTATTCCCCTACAGCAGAATTTGGTTCAATAGACAAAACACTGAATATAGTAAACAATTGCTTGGAGCCAGTAATAATTAAAGGAATTGAACCACAAAAAATCGGCGGCAATGAAATAAATTTAATTGACTCAGATTATGTTTTACAGCCAGGAACAAAAGACTCATTTACTTTAAAACTAACAAAAAAAGCTGAAACAAACCAGAAAGTAAAACTAAAGGTAGTGGGATTAGGCCAAAGATCAGGCGGAAAAGAAATTTATTCAATGCCTTTTGAAGCAGAAATTGCAATCGGAAAAGGAGCAGGATTATGTGGGGGAGACAATGAACCCTGCCAGTATGAAAACACAACAACATTAGAGTACTGTGATGCAGAAGGAACAGCAACAGTTTTCTTTCCAAAACAATCAACTAACTGCGGAGAAGGATACTGCGATGCAGAAGAACTAGGAAAGTTTTTATCAGAAAAACTTGAAGAAGAATTCAGAAAAGCACAGCTAAGAATCTCTGATGTAAAAAGCGTTGAAAACCTCGGAGCAAAATGCGAAATAAGAGACAATTACTGTTCTTTTGGCGCACTAGGAATTTCTTCCACTTCATTTGAATTTTATTTAAAAAACGATAATTTAACTGATGACTTACTTGAAAGCGAAATGAAAAAACTTGGAGCAAAAGAAATACAAAATGCTTTTATCAGATATGGAGGCACTGAACAAGATTTGTATAGTTCTGCCGGAAGCTCTTTTGGAAACCACTTAATATTATTTCCTTCAATCAGGGGCTGTGGAAAATACACTGCAAGAATAATCGGGGCAGTAGCAATAAACGGAAACGAAATAAGAAGCGATTCAATTTCACTGCTGTTAAAATTAGAGCCAAACACTAAAGGAGAAATAAGAGAAGAAACCCCTGAATGCAACAGCAGAATCCAAAATTTCATGAATTTTTTGCCGGTAGATGAATCATATTCTCCTGGAACCGGAAACTCAAAAGGAAGCTGGCTTGGAATAATAATTCAGAACCCGGAAATTGAATCACTGCAAAAAATTTTTGCTAAAACTTTATTCAAAGACGATAAAGGAATAAGAGTTACAGCCAATAAAGAAAACAATTTTTTGAGGTTCAGCAAAGCAAGCTTTGACCAGACAAAAGGAATAGTAAAAATTGCAATGGAAAGAACTGGTTCAAGTGACTCACCAAAACAATTAGATATTTTTATTACAGACAAATATTTTAATGCACCAGAAGAAGTAGAAAAAGGAATTGCATCAGAAGCAGGAATGATTATTTCTAATTTAAAGAACGGAGTAATAGAAAAAGGATGCATTTCAGAAAACATGGATTACCTGATTTTAGGCGAAGTAAAAAACATTGCAGAATTGCTTGACTTAAAATGGACTGACTCAAGCAGTTTCATCAATTTGTATCCAAACAATTATACCTGCACGAGATTAAAAATGTCAAGCAAATTAGATGCACCTGAAGTAGAAGTTTCATGGGATTTAGTAAGCAAAAAGTTATCAGGAATACTAAAAAAAGAAACAGTTTTCAAGTATCCTAATGGAGAAGAAATAACAAACAAAGGAGAAAAAAAATTCAGTTTAAGCAAGCTTAGATGGGAAGAAGCAGGAAACAATTATACAACTGAATTTGATTTATGCTTTAAAGGAACAGACAATCCAAGAGATGCAAAAGACTCTAAAATAAAATTGCAGGCAACAGGACTAAAAGACAGAACACTTCAATTCGGAGTCTGCGCTATTCTTCCAACAGAATTTTATGACAAATCACAGCAAATAACTGAAAAAAGCACTTGGTATGCAACAGTTGACTGGGAAGGAGCACCAGACAAAGTTCCATTACAGGCAATCAGAGATCATTATTATGCACTTAACCCAGAAAAACTTCCGGAAAACATTCTGAAAAAAGATTTAAGCGAAAGAAAATGGCTTGGAGTATTAGGTTATACTATTGGTTCAATAGTTGGTTATGCTGTAGCAGCTCCATTAACCGGAGGAACTTCTCTTGGAGCAGCAGTACTTGATTTAAGTATGGGGACTTTGCCTGCAATTGCAATAGCTGCTTTTTCTTCTGAAGGAGAAGCATTTACAACTGCTTTAAACGCAGCAAAAAGTGGATTAAAATCAATTGGGATTAGTGCAGGAGAAATAGAAGCAATTCAAAAAGAAACAGAATTAAGCGACTCAGACTTTTTTTGGGAAATGTCTAAATTAAATGCAATTAACTGGGGAATAAAAGAAACAGGAAAAGCAGCATTAGTTACAGTTAACTCAACAGCAAAAGATGCAGCTGAAGCCGCAAAAGTGATTAATTCAGCAGGAGCACCAGAATTAATTGACGAATTAGCTGTAATCCAAACCGACTTAACAAACTATAATGAAGCAAAACTTGATTTAAAAAACGCAGGAATAGAAAGAATAGGGGTAACTAAAAATGGAGAAAGATTTATTGATGATGCAACAAATTTGAGACATGTTGAAGGAGGAGCTGGTGATTTTACTAGAAAATATAATGACATGATCAAAGCACTAAGAAAAACCACTTTAAAAGGGCAAAGCCCAGGAAATATGGAAAAAATATTAGATGAAACTTTTAAGGTAAGTACAAAAACAGCAACCAAAGCAGAATTTATTGTGGATGAGATTGTAAATGATCAAACAAATGGAATAGTAAAACAATTAGAAGAATGGGGAGCAAAAGTTGAAGCAAAAGCAAACCCAAACACCGTTGAAGGAAAAAACCTGCTTAACTTGAAAAAACAATTTGCGGACCTCGCAGCAAACAAGGTAAGAGCAGGAGAAGAATTCATTCCGCCTGCAGGAGCAACAGCAACAGAAATAACCACAGAGTTAGCAAAAGCAAAAGCACTTTCAGCTAAAGGAAAAATTGTTTCTTTTTTTGAACAGCATCCAAGATTAAAAAGATTATCTAAAGGAGTAAGATTAGGAATAGGACAATGGGTTGGAGGAGCATTAGGATGGATGGGAATGAATGCATTATTAGGCCCAATAGAAGGAATTCCAACTCCTGAAACAACTAATGCAAAATCAGCATATTTTGAAAAAGGAAAAACATACAAAGTAGAAATCGGATTAAATTTGGATAAAAAACCAACTTACACTTTTTCATTAGTTGAACCAGAAGACCTGCCAAATATTCCTGCAGACAAAAGATTAGACAAAGACAAAGTAGGAGAAGGAATATGCAATCAGCCATTAAAACCATTAACTCCTGAACTAATTGATGCAATCAAAAAATGGGAAGAAAGAGAAGCAAACAAATAAAACTTTTTCAAAAAAAATACTGCAACTTAAACCAAAAAGATTTAAGCGCACAATAAAATCAAATTTTGTTTTGTGAACAAAAAATAAACTTTTAAAAAGAAAATAAACAAACCTTTTTTGTAAAAATAAAAAACCAAAAAGAAAGTTTTAAGAAGAGAATAATCTTTACTTTATGGATGGATAAAAAAGGTTTTACTTTATTCACTGCATTAGTTTCTTTTGTACTGATTTTATTAACTGCAATGATTGTTCAGACAATGATTAAAGCAGAAAGAGACAGAACAGAAGTAATGTCAAATATAGAAGAACAAGCAGAAATGCAGGCAATGGCTGACTTAACCAGAGCAGAAGCATTACAGACATTTAATTATTCTTTAAGAAAAAAAATAGAAGAATACTTTGATTACTCAACAGGATCAGGAAACAGAATCCAGGTGTTTGCACAAGACTATAATTTTGATGAACTAAAAGACAATTTTGCCAACTTTCATTTCGGGGTCGGAAAAAAAGGAAACAGAGTGTTTGCAGATGAAATGAAGAATGCAATGATTGGAACTCTTCCCTCAAAAAAATATATTGGGCCATATGAAATTTCATTGAAATTTAAAGGAGAAAGTACAAGCGAACAACGCGAAACAGTTACTGATGCATTTGAAAAAGCATTAGCAGTAAGCGTTCAAAAAGGGAATTTTTTTGAAGTGGTTAACTGTGAAAACGGGGATCCGGAAAACTGTGTCGGAACATTTTATTTAAATTTAAGGATAGGAGAATTAGATGATAAAACATATGAATCTTTTCCTCAGATTAAAATAAAAAATTCCAGAACCCAAAGAATATTACAGGAATCAATTTTTCCTAAAGGAGACATAAAAATTTATATTCCAATCAGATTATTCAAGGCAATGGCTGAAGCAAGAGCTTTAGCATTGGAATTCGGAGAAGAAAAAGGAAATTTATGGAAAACAAATTATGGATTGTTTTCTCCAAGAATCCACAATGAAATAGAAGAAATGAAATTAGGAATATGTGATTCAGGTTATTGTTCTGTAAGAACAAATCCTTATGTTCATCCGGAATTTGAAAACATGGATGGAATTGGCTGTCCAAACACCCAAAATAATATAGGAGCATCACTTGCAACTTTTACTGAAATAATTCCAGTGTATTGCACTCAGGATTTAAAAAACAGAGGCATTTGCAGTAATGTCGGGGCAACAATATTTTATTATAATCCAAGCCGGCAGGCAGATAGTGCAAGCCAATCAAACAGGCTTGCAATGCTTGCAGAATTAAGATTATGTTATTTAGCTGGAGAAAATTACAACACAGGAAATTATTTGGATCCAATAGTTGATGGATTAAATTTAATTAATAATACTTCAAGCGGATTGCCTTGTGATTTAGGAGGAGGAAAAAGCATTTCTTTTTCAATTAGCGCAACACCAAGAAATTCAGTTAAAATTGAATCACCTGGAATATCTGGAAATGTTTCATTAGGAAGTTCTACATTAACTGCATATAATGCAAATTATCCTTATTCAGAGTCTGGCTCAAATTGCCCTCAGATTTCTTCTGCCGGAACAATTTTAATGGGAAATTTTGGAGTAGGAATTGAAGAAATTAATGGAACAGAAAAAATTGTTCAAAAAACAACAGATGATCCATGTGTTTTTAATGGTTCTAATATGAGTTTTGGTTCAGGGCTTACAACACAATATACAACACAATATACAACACAATATGCAACATGCAGTGAAGTAACAAGAGTCGCAGTTAATTTAAGTTTTCAGGAAACAAACCAAAATTATATTGTAAATAAAACAAGAGAACCAGTTTATGTAATTGAATTAGTTGACAACAAATTTACTCCAGATAAAGAAGAATTAAACTTTCATCAAAAAGAAGATTATAAAATAGACACAACAACTTGTGGTTTTGAAGAAAACTCTCAATCAAATTCAAATGAATGTGTTGACAGCGAATGGATATGCGAAAGTATTCCAGCAACAGCATCAGGAGGGCCTTCAACATTTACAGGGGGCTGCAAAGTTAAATAAAATTTAATTGAATTCCTGTGAATTTTGCAGTTTAAAAGGAGTAAAACACAAAAATATATAAACAATTAAATACACAAAAGTAATTAGTTATACATCATTAAACATAATTTTGAGGGGAAGGTAGTTATGGGCTTAAAAGAGATTTATTCAGCCATTGAAGAAAAGTATTACGGCTTGATGGACGGCATAGATAAAACAGGAATCCCAGTATATAAAGTCATAGATTTTTTTGAATCAAAAAACATTCCTTCTTTCCCATTATTTATCATATTTATTCTCCTTATAATTGGCGGATCATTTTTCCTTTTAACCGGAGCAGGCGGCTTTCTTGAAACAACAACAGATTTTTCAGTTATAGTTAAATCAGATGGAATAGGAGTAGATGCAGCAACACTAACTTATGAATTAAAAGGAGAAAAAAAAACTGTTACAACTGATTCAGATGGAAAAGCAAAACTTGAAGTAATAACAGGAAAAGATTTTATTGTAACTGCAGCAAAAGAAGGATTCAAAGAATCAAAAGCAACATTTAATTCTTCAAAAGACACAACAGGATTAATGGTTTTAATTTCAAGTTTATTACAGCCAATTAGAGTCCAGTTACTGGGAAAAGGAAATGAATTATTAAGCAAAAATATTACTGTAAATTTTACTTGCACAGAAAACAATGAATGGAATGAAAGAATAACTGTTTCAACAGGAAGCGCAGAACTAAGTGATGTTCCGGCTGACTGCGGAACAATTTTAGCTGAACCAGCAGGAATGCAATGCGATGAATGCAATTTTAGAGCTGACGGTTCATTAATTAAAATTTATTTAGATGAAGTTGAAACAGAAACAGGAACAATTTCTTTTACAATAGAAGATTCAACAGGAAATTTATTGGATGGAATTGAAGTATTAGTTATTCCTGCCGGAACCACTATAGCAGAAAACTCCTGCACAACATATAATGGAATGTGCAATGCTGAAGTTCCTTTTGGAGAATATTATGTCAGGGCAACAGATTATTCAGGAAAAATGAAGGACTTTGATTCCAAAGGAAAAACAAATAATATTATAATTAATTCAAACAACCAAAATATTGAATTTAATACTATTACATTAGAAGAAGGAGCAATAGGAGAAATAAAACTAAGAGTAAAAGATTCAGATGGAAAAGCAATAGAAAATGCTTTAGTTAAATTATTCAAAGACGGAACAGAAACAAGAGAACAAAGAACTACTTCTTCAGGAGAAGCAGTAATAAAAGTTGCAGAACAAATAAATTACACTATAACAATAACTCATCCGGATTATTTGAATTCAGGTTCAAAAACTGTTTCACCTAAAACAGATTTTTATGAAATAATTTTAGAGCAGGCAACAGCATCAAATAAAAGAGCAATAAGTGTTTCAGTTGTAGATGAAAAAGGAGAACCAGTTGAAAACACTAAATTGTTTTTGAAGGACGCAGATACACTAAATATTGTTGGAGACGAAAAAATAACCGGCTTTGACGGAAAAGCAGTTTTTGACAGAGTAGCTGAAGGAGAATATATTGTCAGAGCAGAAAAAAGAGGGTTTGAAGGAAAAGACTCAAAAAGAATTGAAGTAAAAGAAAAAGAACCACAAGAAGTTACAATAGCTTTAGATATAGGTGAAGGAACACTTGAAGTAACTGTAGTGGATAAAGAAAGACAGCCAATTCAGTCAGCAACAGTTAAAGTAAAAGATTTTTATTCAAACCAAGAGTATGCAGTTTATTCAACTGACCAGGAAGGCAAAAAAAGTTTTACTATTAGGGCAGACAAAAAAGTTTTTTTGGAAGTAAGCGAATCAAGCCACTCAAATTATATTAGTGCACCAATCCAAATGTTTGACGGAACCGAAGAAAAAACAATTATATTAGAAGACGAAATTAGTGTATTCCAGGTTAAATTAGATTCACTTGAATTAGAAGGACAAGCATTAGAAGATGAAACAGTTAATCAGGGAAAAACATACAAAGCAGTATTCAAAGTAATGATTCCAAGAGGAACAGTTTCAACTGAAGCAGGAACCCATATTAGAACAGGAGCAGACACAAAAAACCAAAACAATACAATGGAAAAAGATGATCTTTATATTAAAAGTGTCAGCGCAGCAAACGCAAAAATAATTAAAGGAACAACATTTAATCCAAGCACAGGAGAAGGAATAGATAATTCTCATTTAACTTCAGGAAACGCTAAATGGGCAAACATAATATTCAATAATGTAAAAGAAGCAGCATATGAAATAATTGCAGTAATTCAAGTAAGAGAAACAGTAAGCGGAACAGACATGGAATTAGCTTACAGAGGATGGGTAATTGAAGGAGGATACCAAAGAGACCCGTTTGACTCAGAATTACAGGAAGCAGAAAACACTGGAATAAAACAAGGATTATATGCTGAAGCAAGACACGAGCCATTAAGAATTGGGGCATCAAGTTTGTGTTCAGAAAACTTTTGCACAAGTTTTACTGCAAGAGATTTAGCTAATGCAACAAGAACAAATATAGTTGATTCATTTCCGGCAGAAATTTCATCTAATTATGAATTAGAATTTAATATAATCAGCATAAGCGAAAAAGCTTATTCTAACAGCGAATTAGTAATAGAAGGAAAAGGACTGAAATTAAATTCATATGAAATTGAAGGCGACAAAAAAAATGCTTCAGACAAAATAGTTATTCCGATTGGAAGCATTTCAAAAGGGCAAAAAATGTCAGGCAAAATAAATTTCACCACTAAAAGCGAGGGAACAAACAGAATTGATTTCAGCTTGTTTGGCGAGAGTTTAAACTTAGGAAAAGAAAAAATATTGTTTAAGCCAATCAGAGCAGAAGTGGCTTTAGCAAAAACAATGAATATAATTACTACTCCAAAAAATTTGGTTCCTTTTATCCAAAACAATTTACTGGTTAAATTAACTGATGAAGAAGAAAATGATTTAGCTGAAACAACAATAAAAATAGAAAAAGACAATGAAACTGTTTCAATTGGAAAAACTGATTCAAAAGGAATTTATGCTTTTAGTTTTGAAGCATTAAACGCAGGAACAGAAATAAAAATTACTGCAGAAAAAGCAGGATTTAATCTAGCAGAAAAAATAATTAATATAAGTGAAAACATTGTTTCTTTTGTTCCAACAGAAATCAGTGAAAGCTTTAACGCAAAAAAATATTCAGTACCGGTTACAAGAGATATTATAGTCAAAAACATCACTGAAATGCCTTTAACACTTCTTGATGTGGAATTAACTGATTCATTCAAGGGATTAATTGAAACAAAAATTGAAAGCTATAATGAAGAACTGCTTGCCGGAGAACAAGGGCAAATATTAATTGATTTAGGTTTAACAGAAAAAGGAAGAAAAGTAACTCAGCTTACTTCAGTTACAGGAGAAATAATAATTATATTTGAAGACCCTGAAACAGAAAAACAATGGACTGCAAGTGTTCCACTAAATATTACAATTGGTTTAGGAGGAGAAGTAGATTACACTGACTGCTTTTCAATTGCTCCAATTGAATGGAACATATTAACCCAAAACAAAACAAAAGAACTCAAATTAGTTTTAAATAATTCTTGTACTGTAGACGGAGAAAATATTGCATTAAAAAACATTAAAGCAAAAGTAGTCTGGAAAGAAAATGCAATAGGAGACTTTGACTTAACTTCAACAATTGAAGGAACAAACTCAATTACCTTAAAAAACACTTACCAGATTTTAGCTGAAGAATTCAATCCAACTTCAGGAGAAGAAGAAAATTTAGGGTTAGTATTCCTTCCGGATGACATTCCAACAGGAAGCGGAACAGCAACAGTTTACTTGGAAGCAGTTAACCCGACAGAAAACGGAGAACAATTATTAAAACAAAAAATTGAAGTAAATGTTCAGATAAGCGATTTAACTGAATGCCTGAGAATTACCCCAACAAACAACCAGCTAAGAATTCAAATGAATTATTATAACCAAGGATGGGGTTATAACAGCCAGTATTTTGGATATGATCCTACTGCTTCACAAGGAAGCGTTTTCAATAACAGCAATGTTGTTTCAGTTGGAGATTACAGGAGCCAGCAATGGCCTGCAACCTATAATTACATGGGCCAGTACACTAATCCACAGGCATATAATTCAGCATTAAATTATTCATGGAATTTTAATTCTTCAGGAACCGCTTCAATTGAAATACAGAATAACTGCCCTTCACAGGTTCAAATTGAATTAGATCCTGCAGCAGAAATAAGTGTTTCTGACTCAACCATTATGCTGGAAGAAGGAGGAAGCAAAACAATTGAAGTAACTCCTTCAATGTTTATTGGGCAATATAAATTGGTTATAAAAGCAAAGTACAAGCAGTCAGATGAATCAGCTTCAGAAGTAGCAAGATACAATGTTTTGGTTGAATCAGAATTCATGAAAAATTACTATGACTGCATTACATTAAGCCCGACAACTTTCACTTTCAATGACATTATAGCAAAACCAGTTGAAGGAATAATCTGGAATACCTGTTATGACCAGGGAGTAATATTAAGCCAGAACTCTATTCCATCAAGTTTGGATGGAACAGCAACATACACAAGCAACCAATATAATACGCTTTCAAATTCAACGCTTTATGCAGGCACCCAGGTTCAGACTGCACAAAACCAGAAAAAACTTGAAAGCTCTGGAATAATTAAATCAATCCAGATTTATCCAATAAGCAATAAACCTGGTGTAGACGGAAAAATCACTCAGGAACTAAGATTCAGGTTATGGAAAAATCTGGAGTACACGCCAAAAGACATTAAACTTCCTGATGACACAAATCCATTAGTTGAATTAGCTAATTTAAGGATTAGGTTAAGCGGACTGTATTACAAGGTTGAAGCAGAAGAAAGGCTTCCAATAACATTTTATAACACATCAGGATTACAGGAAACCCTTCCATTTGACATAATCATTGAAGATTTATGGGCATTAGCAGGACAAGATATAATTGACTTTGGAAATGCAAATATTACCCACCAGCAATGCATTATGCAATTAAATTACACTGACAAAGCAAAAGTTGGGGGAACAAACCAAAGATGCTTTGAAAACGAAATATTCCAAAACGGAATACTGGATGTTGACGCACAAAAAGTAATAAAGAAAAAACAAGAAGCAAACGGGGGAAAAGATTATTGCGGTGACCCAGACAGAATTGCAGGAATAATTAACAACAGAATTGAATTAGACTCTGGAATAGTATTGCTTTTCAATATATATAACGGAGACAATATTAAACTGACAATAGATAAAACTAATGCAACATGCAATCCAAAAAACATTTCAGGAACACTTTATGCAGAGCTTTCAAGAAGCAATCCTGCAACCACTAAAACAGTTTCAATTCCATACAAGTTATGCATTGACTTAAAAGGACTGCCTTTATGCACTGAAAAACCTTTGACTACTCCTGAAAAAGAATGCAAAGACAAAGCAGAGGATGAAACAAAAATAATAAGTGAAAGAATAGATGAAATATTAAAAGGAACAAAAGACAGGCAAACAAAAATTGATGAAATAATTGACGTTTTAAAAGAAGCCTGTTCAGATTTAACTGGAGAAGAACTCAAAAACATTGCAGAAAAAATGGTTGATGAAACTCCAACAACAGAAATAACAACATGCTCTGAAGGAGGAGTAACAGGAACAGGAGCTTATGAAAAATACTGTTTTAACACAATTAAATTAGACTGGAGCTGGGATTCAATTGGCATAAAAGAATGCGATTCAGAAGAAACTTTCTGTGATTCCTCTCAGCTAACAATTGAATTAGCAAAAAAAGCAGCAAAAATAAATGAACTGGGAATAATAGAAATAGACCAGTTATGCAATGGTTATTGTGGAGAAGACGTAAAGAATTCAGCGAATTTATTCAGGTTTTTGATAAACCAGACAAGAGTAAAAGATGAAATAACAGGAGCCACACAAGTATTTTTCATTGACAATGATTACTCTATTATTGCAGGAACAAAATTCAGTGAAAAAGAATTAACAGAAGAGCTAAGGAAAACCGGATTAATTGCAGGCTGGTTAGAAAGCAGTTTAACCGGAAACGCAAAAACAGTAACTGATTTAGTTGATGACATAATAAAAGAAATGGAATCAAACAAAAACATAGACCTGAATTCAGTAGTAGGAGAAATTGATTTAGACAAAATTGATACAGGAATATTAGGCGCAGGAGAGCTGGAGAAAATGCTTGGAGCAGACAGAATTGAAACAGGAGCAAACAAATATTTTGTTACATTTAATGAATACAAAGAATTCAGAAACAAGCTAAAAGCATGCATTACAGCAAATCCTAATGCAATAGAATGCCCGATAGAAAAAGTAAAAAATAAATCATCAGGAACAACAAATACAATTATAGTTAATCTTGATATGATGAAAGAATTACAGCAAAACATTGAATTCAAAGTAGGAATAAGAAATGTTAAAGAAATTTCAGAAGAAGATAAAATAACAATTATGCAAAAAGGAAAAGTAAGAGTAAAAGAAAAACTAAAACAATTTGGATATAACACATTACTAGAATTTTACAAAGAAAACATTGAATTCACTGCCTACTTAAAAAAAGACGGTTTTGGTTCAGGGTTTAATTCAGACTTCTATAACGCATACTTAAATGAAGCAAAAGCAGATGAAGGAAAAATACTGGAAGAATTCAAATCAGGAACAGCATGGAAATTCAAAACAAAAAACAACTCAATCGAAACAGGAAGCCACAAAGTATTATTAGCCTATGACTGGTTTGCTAATAAAAACACTGAAGTGACAATCACATTAGAAGACAAAATGGAAAAACTTCATCCAGAATGCCAAAACAATTATTTATTTAACATTCCGTTTGACGGAAAAATAGGATATGAAGACAATAAAAGAGAAGGTTATGGAACAAAATATGGAACAGATAATTCAGTTAACGAAATTTATCTGAATACAAAAATTGCATTAAAAGATGATTTAACAAATGGAATTAGCTCTTATAACGCAGAAAAATCAAATAAATTTGGAGACAGCAGAAGCGGAACAATACTGGAAATCAATGAAGACAAAACATTTAATTTTACTCCATCAAAAGCAATTGGATTAAAAGCAGACCTTTCTTCAAGCGGAAGCAAAGGAGTATTCTATGATTTAATGCATGGACAAACACAGGTAATTGGAATAAAAGAAGAAACAGGATTAAGCTATTTGTTTAACTGGACTGCAGGACAAGATAATAAACAAAAAGAAAGCCAGTTAAACAAAGCAGACCAGACATGCACTCAGGAAAGATTTGGAATAATCTTTGAAGCAAATGCAAAAGAAATCCAAAAAGTATTAAGCTTTATTCCAGTGGAATGGGGCTATAATTTCAAAAGGCAATGCAGTAATGGAATTGATTCAATGACCGGATATGCATTTGATGAAAACGGAAAAGCAGAAAAAACAATCATTCCGGCAAACGGAACTTTTACTTCACAAGACATGTATGGGGACACAGCAAAAAACACAAGCCTGCAGAAATGGATTGAAGACATTAAAACAGGAAATGTTTGTGTTACTACAACCACAAAAGAATTCAAGCTTGAATGGAATAAACAAAAATTAATGGCGGAGCTAAGCTAAAGGTGATTAAATGGGGTTAAAAGATTTGTATTATGGAATGGAAGACAAATACTATGAAGTAATAGAAAAAATTAGTGAGACAATTCCAATAAACAAATTAATTGACCCGATTGATAAAATAGTTCCTTCTTTCATGGTTTTTTCTGGCTTAATAATTTTCCTGATTTTGATTGCATTAGCTTTAATGTATTCAGGAAACCTGGGAGAAGAAAAAAATTTGAGTTTTAAACTGATTGATGAAAATAAAAAAGCAATCGGAAACACTGAAATAAAAGTTTTTTTTAATGACAAAAATATAACAGTTAAAACAGATGCATTTGGGGGAACCTCAAAAGACAAAATTGTTGTTCCATTAAATTCAACTGTAAGTTATTCAATTGACGCACAAGGGTTTCTGAAAACAAACGATCAATTCAAGTTCACTGAAGAAAAAACATATGAAATCACTTTAAAAAAAGAAACAGTTCAGGGAAAAGAAATTGAAAGAACAATCAGATTATATGACAGTTCAAACTCAACTGAATTAATTTCAAACAGAACTTATACAATATCTTTTTCCTGCAGTAATTCAGCTGCAACCCCCCCTTCAAATATAACTATTTCAAACGGAAAAGGAACAGTATTTGAACCAGCAAACTGCGGAATATTAACTGCAAATATTGAAGGAGACCATTCAGAATCAAAACACATTGCATTAAGCGATTTAATCAATTCAATTTACTTGGATTCACTTGTAAGCAATTATAATTTAACAGTAAATGTAGAAAACACAGAAGGAGAAGCATTAGATGACATTAAAATAAAAATTTACAGGGTTTATGATGATAACCCTAACCCCGTTTTTGCTGACAGTTTAATTACTTCTTATGGCAGAGCAGAATTTGAATTAGAAGCAGGCGAATATGAAATCAAAGCATTTGATGAAATCAATGGATTGTATTACGAAAAAAGCAAAAACTTATATAATTTTTCTTCAAACCAAAGTGTCAGTCTTTCAATGGAAAGAATAGGGCCGTTAGGAGGAAAAATTTCAATTACAGCAATAGACAAAGACACTGAATTTGAACTGCCTGAAACAAAAGTAACTTTATATGATTCAGACGGAATAATAGCTGAAGAAAGAACAACAGATGAAACAGGAACAGTTGAATTCAATTTAAGAAACAAAGATGGATTATATGAAGCAGTATTAGACAATGAATTATATTTAGTTCAAAGAGTAACAGAATTAGAAACAGAAAAAAGTTATACAATTGAATTAACTAAGTTTACGGGACAGAATTCAGGAGCATTAAAAGTCAGGGCAATAACTGTTTCAGGAGAAAAAGTAAAGCCAGTAAGAAATGCAATGATTGCATTATATTCAGTTGAAGATGAAGAAATATTTTTAACTGGTTTAAGCGAAAAAATAACTGATGAAAACGGCAGTGCAAAATTCCAGAGAATAGAAAACGGGAAATACAAGATTTTTGCTTACAAAGGAACTTCTTCGGGTTGGAGCGACGAAATACAATATGACAAAAGAAATGCAAGTGAAATAGAATTAACTGCAACAATGATTATTCCAGACGGATTTATTGATTTGCAGATAGTTGACCAGGAAAACAATTCAATTCCTTTTGCTACAGTAACTTTTTTTGAAACAGGTGCAGTAAAAGAATTAAATTCATATAAAACTGATTCAGACGGAAACATTAGTTTTACAACCAAAGCAGACAAAAAAGTTTTCTTTAAAGTTAGTGCACCGGATTTCATGGATTACTATAGTTTAAGTTATCCGATTTTTGGAAACGAAACAGTTTTTAAAACAATTAAAATGATTCCGGAAAAAACAATGGACAAACCAGAAATAAATTTAACTGGATTATTTACTGACGGACAAGAATTAAGTGAAGCAAGTTCATTAGAAAGAGGACAAGAATACACTGCAAAACTTCAGTTAATTATTCCAAAAAACAAGAATTATGATTCAGCTGGAATTCATTTCAGAGTAGGAAACGATGTTTATATGGAAAACGATTTGCTGTTAATTAAAACAATTAATGCAGCAAACGCAGTAACAGAAAAATACACTATGTTTGATTCAGGCAATTTAAATGACTCAAAAAAAAGCCAGACCCAAGGAGACGCAAAATGGTTTAACTCTTACTGGTTTGTTCCAAAACCAGGAGTATATAATATTGAAACAGTAATTTTTGTAAAAGAAAATGCTTTAGTCGGACAAGAACTGAATTTAAAGTTCAGGGCATATGGAAAAACAGGCGGAAAATATGACAGAGACCCTGAAGACGTTGAAGTAAGCTATTCAGAAGAATTAAATGCCGCAACAAAAACAAAAACTTATACAATTGGAACAAATGTTTTGTGTTCAGAAAACTTTTGTTTTACTGCAAGAATTAAAGACAAAGAAGAAGACTTAATTGAAAGTGTTACAAACTCATCTTATTCAACAAAGATTTTACGGGAATATGAATTATGGTTTGACATAATGAACAATAATGAAACAAGAAAGCATTATGAAGCAAGAATCCAGTTAAGCAATGAAAACGAAATGCTGAATTTTACTAATTATGAAATAAAGAATGCAGATGCTTTAACAAAAAAAGGTTTTGCTGATGCAACAGAAACAAAATGGATTGAATTAGGAGACTTTGATCCAAACACTCATGTAACAGGAACAGTTAATTTTATTACACAAAAAGCAGAACCAGGAAGCATTTTAATCCAGATTGTTTCAAGCCAGGAAATAGTGTTTGAAAAAGACATTTCTTTAGATGTTAAAGCCCCAAAAACTTTTTCAATGGAAATTAAACCAGAAATAATTCCTGCTATAACACCAAACACAGTTGAATTCAATGTAACTGATGAAGAAACAGGAATTGAAGTAGAAAACGCTGAAATAAAAGTTTTAGACAGATTTAATGACTTGATTGCAGGACCAATAATGACAAACAAAACAGGAAAAGCAATACTGGTAATTCCAGGACAGGCTCCAGACACAACACTAACTATTAGAGCATCAAAAAAAGAGTTTGAAGTATTAGAACAAGAATTACCAGTTAGTGGAAAAATAGTTGAAATTACCCCGGAAAAAATAGGGTTATTATTAAACACCCAAAAAAATCCTTCAGATATTTTTGGATTAAAAATAAAAAATTTACTGGACTTTGATTTAGAATTAACTTCAATTAAATTCACAGGAAATCCAAGAGGACTGCTTGACTTGGATGCAATGGAAGCATGGGCTGAAACAAACCACGGAAACAAAATAATTCCATCAAAATTATTTGAAGAAATTGAAATAAAAGCAATTTTAACTGATTATGCAATTGAAAGAGGAGAAAGAGATATAGTTGACTTAACATTAGAATTAGAGTTTTCTAACGGAGAAGCAGTTTGGACAGAAGAAATTCCTGCAAGAATTTCAATCGGAGTAGGCGGAGAAGTAGATGACCCGAATTGTTTAAGCCTTGAAACAAAAGAATGGAAAACAGGAACAGAAGGACAAAAAGTGCAAGTGGATTTATCAATTGAAAACTCTTGTACAATAGACGGAAAACCTGTTGACTTAAAAGATTTGGAAGCAAAAGTTAACTGGAAAACAAATCATGTTGGAAGATATTCTTTGGCTTTTGAAGACACTGCAATTGAATTAAGGTCAGCTTACTACAGAAAAATGGATTCAACAATAAAAAACGGAATAAGCACTGCAGTACTGTCTTTTGAGCCAAACGGAGGAGTAAACGGAGAAGCAATAGCAGACATTGAATTAAGGGCAAGAAATGAATTAGAAGGAAAAGACGAATTTATTTCAGATGTAATTTCCACTGAAATAAAAATAATTAATTTAGAAGACTGCATTAAAATTTCTCCAACAGAATTAAAAATCAGAAAAGGAGAAACAGCTGCATTTAAAGTTGAAACACTTGGATGCGGAAGTACAATTGAATTTACTTTAAACCCTGAAGTAAAAGTCAGCCAGGAAAGATTTTCTTTAGGAAGCCAGGCAAGCCAGGAAATAATAGTTGATTCAGCAGGAGAATACTCCGGAAGATTCTTGATTGGAGTACAGGCAAAAGGAAATGAATTGCAGACAAAAAACGAACTGCTAAATGTGTTTGTAACAATATTTGAAGATTCTTGTGTAGAGTTAAGCAGATATGAATTTGATATTTATGATGACCCAAATCAGTTGTATGACGGTTATGATACAGCACAATTATTTAACAGATGCCCGGAAAAATTAGTTGACATAACAGTTGACATGCAGGACTGGAGTTTAGCAATGAGAAAAGCATTGCTTCCGACAGTAATTGCTTTTGGGGCAACAACGGTTTTTGGCGGAGACGAAGAAAAAAACAATGAGTTATCACAAACTACAGTTAAAATCCCAAAACCAGTTGAAATGAATGACTATGATATGGATTCTGAAGACCCAATGCAAATAAAATATAATGAAACTCCTGCAGAAGTCAGCAGCCAGCAAAGCCAGCCAATTAACAAAGGAGCATTTGGATGGATCAGAGAAAATTCCAAAGCACAAAAACAGGAATTAATTATTACTGAAGGAATTAATGACAAACCAACAGTAGCAGAAAATAATGATAATGAACCAATAATTGTAGAAGAAGTTGGAGAAACTGTTTCTGCAAAAGAATCAATTCCTGCAACAGGAATGTCAATTATTCCGGGGTTAGACGGAATAAATAACCTGCTTGGATTAGGAAATTTGCTTCCAAGCATTTTTGGAAATATTAATCCTTTCACTGCATTTGGATTGACTTTTGTCGGAGCAACCTTATACAATTACTTTGAAGCAGACACAATAAGCATAACAGGAATTCCAGTTGAAGACATTGTAGTAATGGACTTAAAATTATTAGACGGAATAGCTTATGCTAATGAAAAAATTGAAGTGGAAGAAACAGGCATTACAATGAATTTAGACGGCCCGTTTTCCTGCTTTGACTCTTTAACAGGAGAAGTAATTGACTGCTGGGACATAACTTTTGTAAACACAACAGGATTAATTCAGGAAAATGAAAACACTCCGATAATGAAAATACTTAAAACAGAGTCAATAGAAAAATTCTGGAAAAAAGATTATGACGCAGACTACTTTAATGAAAACAAAAACTTTTTTGAAAAACTATTGCAGGGAACAGAAATGAATTATGAAAAGCCATTAGAAGAATTAACTGAAAAAAGAAATGAAATCAATCAATATAACAGGCTACAGTTTAATTCATGGAAATACACAGACGATATAACCGGAGACCAAGGCTATGGTTCCTGCAGATTAGGAGAGCTAAACGGGGAAACAGGAGAACAAGCCCTGCCAAAAATTAAATTAGACTGGAGATGGAATAAAATTGATTCAGATCAATGCGACCAGGGAAACTCAGATTACATTTACTGTGATGCAACACAATTCTCAATTGAATTATTAAAGAAAATAAATGAATTAACTGATTTATTGGAACAAGAACAATTGATTTGTTCAGATGACTGCTCTACTTTGAATGTTTCTTCTTTAATCCAGAAAACAGAAGAAGAAAGAGGGGCAACAGCAAACAAAGAAAAAATAACTGAATTAATTAATTTCAGGTCTTATTTAATCCAAGACGGTTATTCAACTGACTTCCAAGAAGACTTCCATGATTACGCAGTAAATGAAGCCTTTTTTGAAACTCCAATTTATTATTATTCACCAGAAGAAAATGATAAACTAGGAGAATACTTTAAAGACAAAGAATTATTTGACTTTGAATATGACGGAAGCCCTAATGCGCCATTGTCTGCTCCTGGGTTATATAAAGTGTTTATTGAAATTGAATACAATGATAATTCATGGAAACTATTTAAGGGAAGCAATCCAAATGCAAAAATAATTATTAGATTAGATAAATTAGAAGCAGCAAAACCAACTTCGCCGTTATACTATTTGCCGTTTGACGGAGAAATAGGAATTAACACTAGCAATGGAAGAATTGATTATGGAATAGACTATGTAAACAAAGTCGGGGGAGAAATAAACATTAATGATACTAAAAGAGCAATAACTACAACTCCAATTCCTGTTGCAGTTCCAATCCAGACACTTGAAACATATTATGAAACAGACTTCAAAAAAACAAATATAGACCAAAGAGGAAAAATAATGGAATTCCAGAGAAAAGCAAATTCAACTACCTTAATTTACAGTCCCTCAAAGCCAACTCCAGTATTGCTTGAAACAAGAAGAACAAATGAAACAGCACAAGAAACAGAATACGTGTTTTATGAAATAACAGTTAACGGACAAGCACAAAATACAGGAAGCAATGGAATAACCAAATGGACTGGAATAGACCCAAACTGCAGAGACTTTGAAGACAAGAGTTCATTGAAATACCAGGAAACACTAGACATTCATGGATTAAGCAATGAAGCAAAAAATGGAGTAATAACAGGAGACAAAGCTTTTGCTTACGGCTGGGTATGGAGTAATCCAATTAAAACAGGAAAATTCTGGCTGGAAACCTTGATTTTCAGTCCACTTGATTCAGTTACAAACATGTATTTAGTCAGCTCAAGCAACAAAGTAATATTATATACTCCAATCAATGAAACAACAATTGAAGGAAATTCAAACGGAACAAACTTTGTTCCATTAAACGGAGTTCTTTCAACCAAAATAACTTCATTACAAAAAATATTAGACTTAGTTAAAACAGAAGATATTTGTGTTGGCGGACTGGATAATTCTTCTTACACTTACTTTTTCTGGAATCCAGAAAAAGTTGATGACCCAATAAACGAAAAAAAACAGGGGTTAGATGCAGCAGAACAATGCATTAAATCTTAAAGACACACAAACAATTAAATAGGAATAAAAATATATTATTCCTTACTTAAAAGAGAAATTATACATTAAAAATAAGAGGGGAATTTAATTGGGTTTAAAAGATATTTATAATTCAGCTGAAGACAAATACTATGAAATAATTGACTCAATAGATAAAACCATTCCAATAACAAAAATAACTGATGCAATTGATTCAGTTGTTCCTTCTTTTGCTTTATTGCTGGTTTTGATTGTTTTAGTTCTAGGATTTTTATTATGGCCAGTAATTTTTCCTGCAGAAACAATTTCATACAAAATAACAGTTGAAGATGAAAACGGAAATTTTTTAGAAGGAATAAACGCAAGCATTACTCCGGCTGAAACAGGAAAAGGAGATTTAATGCAGGGAATATTTACAACAAATGAAAAAGGGGAAATAAATTCAACTGCAAGAAAAGGAACAGAAATAATAATTGAAATAAAAAATTCAGGGTATGAAGAAGAAAAAAGAAATGCAATAATAGAAGAACAAAATCAAAAAATTATTTTTAAATTAAAAAAACTTGTTTCAGAAGAGCCGGCTGAAGCAACACTAAGGTTTACTGATTCAGGAGGCCAAAGAATTACAGGAAAAGAAATTACAGTTAAATTAAGCTGTAGAAATTCATCTGTTGTTCCTTCTCCTTCAATTGTACGGGATTCAGATAAAGACGGAGAAATAATTGTTCCAATTCCAAAAGACTGCGATAAATTAATGGTTGACTCAGTTGAAGTGCTGGGATTTGAAGAATGGAACGGAATGGTTAACGGAGCAGTATTATCCATTAAATTAGATTCAATTTCAGAGGAAACAGACAATGAATTAACCGGAGACTTAAGAGTTGTAGTGCAGGATTCAGATGGAAATCCATTAGACGGAATAAAAGTAAATTTAATGAAAGGCAATTCAACAATAAAACAAGAATACAGTGATTCAGGAGAAGTGCAGTTTATTGGAGTATTAATCGGAGAATATGATTTAGTTTTACAGGATTCAGAAAACAATTATGCAATAAAAAAAGTTTATTCAGTTGAAATCTATAATCAAACTGTAACAAAAGAAATAGTTGAAATGAAGTTAACCCAAAAAGGAACACTAAAAGTAACAGTAAAAGATATTGATACAGGAACAAGAATAGAAAACGCAGAAGTATTAATTACAGGTAATGCAGGAGAAATACTTGGAGAAGAAAACACAGGAGAAGACGGGTTAACAGTAGAGTTTGCCTTGTTTTCTGACGAAGAAATAACTATTATTGTAAGACACGAAGATTACCTGCCTGAAACAACAGTAATAGAAGAGATTTCAAAAGATGGAACAGAAATAACGATTGAACTGGAAAAAATCACTTCAGCTAACAGCGGAAAACTAAATATAACTTTAGTTGACGAAGAAAACAAAAAAGTAGCTAATGCAAGAGTAATGATTTTAAATGAAGACAAAAGCTTTGCAACACAATACCCTGAAAAGTTTTCTGATGCAAAAGGAGATGTAAATTATTCAGGAATAAAAGAAGGAAGTTATATTGTAAGGGCAGAAAAATTTCCTGCTTCAGCTCAATCAGATTTATTTGAAATAAATTTAACTGAAATAACTTCAATGACAGTAAAAATGACAATAGGAAATGCAAAAATCCATTTAAAAACAATTGATAATGAAGGAAATCCAATTCCATTTACCAGAGTAAAAGTTAAAAGTCTGGATAAAGAAAACGAATATCCTTTAGATGAAAAAGGAGAAACAGAATTATTAATTAAAGCAGACAAAAGAGTTTTCTTTGAATTTTATGACCCAGAAGACAATTATGCAAAATATACTACAAAAGAATATCAGTTGTTTCCAGAAGAAATTAAGCCGGAAGGATATGAAATTGTCGGAGTAATGAGCGAACAAATTGCAGGACAAGGATTATGGGTTGAACTAAAAGGAGTTTATTCAGATGGAATAAAACAAGATGTTTTAGTCGGCGGAAGACCTTATATTGCAGTATTTGAATTATTTGTTCCAACAGATGAAAGCTTTGATTCAGCAGGAATTCATGTAAGAGTAGGAGAAGACTCTCATGTTTTTATGGAAAACGACATTGTTTCAATTAGAAAAATTAATGCACCAGACGCAACAAAAATAAAAGGAAAAACATGGAATCCTGTTAAAGGAGAAGACATTGATTTGGATGTAGATAATTCGGCTTCATCTAATGCAGAAGGAAAATGGGCTAATATTGTCTGGGATAAAGTCCAGCCAGGAAGATATCAAGCAGAAGTTGAAATAAAAATAAATGAACAGGCAACTGATTCAGATGAAATTTCAATTAAATACAGGGCATGGGGAAAAGGACAAGGATATTATTATTTCCCTGCAGACAATGACCTTGGAGCAACAAAACAAATGCTTTATGCAGAAACACTTGAAACAGTATTTAATGCAGCAGAAGAAATTCCAATCTGCGAAGAAAATAATTTATGTATGTCAGGACAAATACTACTTGATTTAGAAGAAGAACCTTTTATTACACAAAAAAAACTGCCGTTTAAAACAAAAACATTTGGAACATATGAGTATGAATTCAAAATAGCAAACAATTCACTGTCAACTTATGATGAACCAGAAATATGGATTAAATTAATTGACCCAACAGAAAACAACGGGCAGTATGTTGAAACAAAAAAAGCAGAAATAGCTTATTATGAAATTAAAAGAGCTGACGGAACAATCATAAAAAACACTGAATTAAATGACACTTCAACTCAGGGAATTGAACTAGGAAAATTCATGGACCAGTCAGTAATAGAAGGAACAATTGGAATAAAAACAAAAAATGCCGGAAGCATTTATGCAAATGTTTCAATAATAGAAAAAACAAATAAAGGCTCAAATGAAATTTTTAATAATGAACAAAAAACACAAATTAAAATAAGTTCAGAAAAAGAATTAGTTATTACAGCAAAACCAGAGTTTGTTCCTGCATGGGTTGAAACTCCAATTGAAATCACAGTAAAAGATGATGAAGGAATTGAAGTGGAAAACGCTTTAATTACTTTTAGTGTAATTGAAAGTGAAAACACTGAAACACTAATTGATGCAAAATATTCAAGCAAATTCGGCAAAGCGGAATTTAATATAATGCAATGGGACCCAAAAACAACAATAAAATTTACTGCAAAAAAGTTTGGCTATGAAACAGGAATAAAAGAAATAATTTTATCAGAAGAAGTATTTGAATTACTTCCTGAAAACATTAATGAAACTTTAAGCAAAAGAGATAATCCTTTAGTAACAAAAGAAATTACAATAATTAATTTGCTTGAAACAGATTTGAAAATATATGGAATTAATTTAAAAAACGAAGTCGGGTATTTTGGGGCATTTATTGACACTGAAAGAATGCAGGGAAAATTTGATGGATTTAAAGGGCAGACAGTTGAAGCTTTCCCTCAAGAATTTAATGCAGAAATATTTGAAGCAAAACTGCAAAATGGATTACAGGATGATTATACTGGAACTGCAAAAGGGATAATGACTGTTTCTTTGATTAACGAAGAATTTGATGCAGTATATGATAAAGAAATTGAAGTTAATTTAAGTTTAGGAATAGGAGAAGAAATAGATAATGCTTCTTGCTTGGAAATAGTTTCAGGAGAAACACAGTTTTCAAGACAGACAACTTCCCAGCCAGTTCAATTAGCTTATACAATAGAAAATACTTGTTCAGATAATACAGGAAAAGGAATCAGAGTAAATAATTTAAAAGCAAGAGTTGAATGGGCTTCATCAAAAAAAGGAGAAGTTTCACTGCAAATGAGTATCCCAAGTAGCGGTCAAAAAACTGCTACGCTAAAAACAACTGAATTCACTGAATTTTTTTCAAATGTTAACGCAAAAGAAGAATTCCAGGCTTTATTGACTTATACTCCAAACACTGAATTGCTTGGAGAAGAAGGAACAGGAGAATTTACTGTGGTAATTGAAGCAGAACTTGTTACTGCAGATGGAAAACAAGTAATTCAGACTTCACCTTCTTCAATTCAGGGAAAAATCGGTAATGTTGATTTAATTGAATGCATTGAATTTGATCCAAAACCAAAAATTGGAACAGTAATTGAATCAGATTCAGATGAAACAGAATTCATTATAACAAATAATTGCGGAATGGAAGTAGACTTAAGATTTTGTGACGGAGACAACAGATGCAATGGAGGAACAGAAGAAGGAGGAATAATAGTTACTCCAAAAACAATTACTGACCCATTAACTTTAGGAACAGGAAACAATAATGCAGACAAAGTCAAAGTTGAAAAAACAAGCATTCCAGGAATTTATGGAATGAAAATAGAAGCAAAAATTTCAGGAGAATCATGGAGAGAAATTGCTGTATATGATGTTTTAGTTAAACCAAATGACGGGTATTTTAGTTTAGCAGATTACACTATTGCTGTTCCAGAAACAAATGTAAAAGACATAATTGAATTAAAAAATGAAAGATTATATGCTGATGTTAAAGTAACTGCAAGCGACTGTGACTGGGAAACTGCTTCAGACACTTGGGGAAGATGGGATGATGGAATAAAGGGATTTGGAGCAGGCGGAGCTTCAGCTGCAGGAGCTATTGTTGTTACTGCAATACTATCAAAAGCCGTTGCACTTAGTGCTATGACAGGACCTGTAGGAATCGCAATAATGGTTGGAGTCGCAGTAATTGGAAGTATTATTTGCATTTTTGCCTGCCCTGACCCCTGCGATAATGAAACAACCACAATCTTGCAGGACAATATAATCAGATTAAGCACCTACAATGACTCATCAGATTTAAATGGAATCAGCTTATCACTTAAAGGAATTGAAGTAGGATGGAATTTTGAAGACGCAGTATTAGACTTTATAAATAACGCGCCTCCGGGAAAAGAAACAATTCCATTATACTTTGAAAAAACAACTTCAGATTATGACAATATTAAACCAGCTTATGGAATACTGACAATAGATGCAATAGAGCATCCCCACAAAGACACTCTTAAAGTGCCAAGAGGAAATTCAAATTTCGGTCCATTTAACCTGCCTGAATATTATTCAGGAAGAAAAGCAGTATGGACAACAAATTCAATAAAGAAAAAATTCCATGTAAGGGCAATAACAAAAAGATTTATTGAAGAAATTCCTCCAATAAACACAAGCCTTGACTGTGTAAGACCAACAGGAGAAATAGGAGGAATAGGAGAACAAGCTTTACCAAAAGTAAAATTAGACTGGGAATGGAATTCAATTGCTTTCAATGAATGCGAACAATCAAATGAAAACTATGTTTACTGCGATTCAACTCAGTTTGCAATAATGCTGAATAAAAGAATACACAAAATAGATGAATTCATGAAAGAAAACAATTATGGTTTTGACTGCCCGGAAAACCCAATAGAAAAAGCAGCTAATTCAAACTGGGAAAAAACAAGAATGCATGATGTTGCTGAAGGAAAAATAGGGATAAACCAAGTGCAGATTAATACAAACAAAGAAACAAACAAAACAACAATTGATGCAGTAATACTAAACAAAAATATTTCTCCAATGGAAGCTAAAGTAACAATGAATTTAACTGTTCCAGAAGGAACTGAATATGCAGGAGAAACAGAATGCATAAAAGAAACCGGAATGCTTGGATTAAATTCAAGCAAAACAGTTTCCTGTGAATTTGTTTTGCCTAAAACAGAAGAAGCATATAAAATTGAAGTAAGGCATGTGCCTCAAAAAATAATTGAGGATCCAATTGAAAGAGTTAAATATGATTCATTTGCATTTAACATTAATTTCACTTTATTTGAAGAAAAAGAATGCTGGGCAGGAACTTCAACAATAGATACAGCAGGAGTCTTTCCATTAAACCTTTACCTGAATAAATTAGACCCTCTCTGGGGGGAATACGTCAAACAAGAAATAATTAAATTCCAGGGCAATAATATTTCTACAGATGATACAAAAATAATTAATGTAATTGAAAATGTAAAAGAATTAAGTCATTTTAATGTTTATATGATGAAAGATGGTTTTAGCCAAGACTTTAAAGAAGATTTTGCAGACTATTATGAAAACGCGTTTTTGGGTTCAGCAACATGGTTTACAGACGGAGATTCAGATACAACAAACAATGAGTTAGCTGAATACTTTAAACAAGATGGATTGCTTTCATTTAACAGAAAATATTTAAGAGAAGAAAAATATGAATTACCTGAACCAGGATTATACCGGGTTGATATTCAAATAGATTACACTGGAGACAAATGGAGTTTATTTGATGTAAGCGAAAAACCAAACGCAGAAATCAGAGTTGAATTCACCAGATTAAACACTCCAAATGTTGATTCAATCTTTTATTATATGCCGTTTGATGGAAAAGTAGGAGAAGAAAATTTTGCTTACCATAGAATTGGATATGGAGCAGGCTACACTAACTTAAAAGAAGAAAACTTAAATGTAAACAATAACACTGTTCTTTCTTCAAGCAATACTTCTAGTGCACCAATACAAGAAATATTAATAGAAAAAAGCAATTCATTAAATGAAATGAATTCAGATGAAGAAACAAGAGGAAGCATTTTGAATTTAAATTATGACGGAAGCGACATAAAAATGAAGTTTGCTCCTTCAAAAGCAACTCCAGTTGTATTAAGAATGTGGCATGAACAAACAAGCTCAACAAATGAATTCACTTATTATTATGGAATGCAGGAAAGTAATTTGCCTGTTTTAGCAGGAGACAAACTTGCGTTTTGGAGAGGATTAGGGAGATGCAGAGACTTTGAAGGAAAGTTTTTGCAGAATTATAAAAGATGGGATACTCAAACTGGAAGCGAATCACAGAGTTTATATGAAGTAGCATGGAATAATGCAGTCAAAGGAGGAGACACTTACTTAAAAACAATTTTATACACTCCAGTTGAAAGAAACATTAACTTAAAAGTAGAAGAAGATGTTTCAGTTAAAAAATCAGCTTTGTTTACTCCAAACGAAAAAAACTCTAAAATAATAGGATTAAACGGAATAACAGAAATGCAATACAATAATGCAAACCAGCAAAGCAGCAGTTATTTAAAAAACATTAAAAACGTGTTTGATTTAGTTAAACAAGGAAAATTATGTATTTCGCAAAACGATTCTTCATTAAACGTTTACTGGAATGAACAAGAATTATACAGAACAAAAGGAGCAGACACAGGGCAAAGCATAAATGATTTAGAAGAATCATTGGTTGCCGGAGACAACTGCATTGAATGAAACAAAAAAAATAACAACTGGTTTTTCCGGAAATCAAATTATTTATTAAACAAATTTATCAAACCAAATTATTTTAAACTACAAAACACATTAATTTATTCATGGAATCAGATTTAATTGCATTTCTTTTTATTACAGATTTTATTGCAGACATGACTTTTGCATTAAAGATTTTTGTGCTTTTAGCAATAATTTCTTTTATCAAAGGAAATCTTGGAACAGGGCCTTTTGCAGTAATTTTAATGGCTTTAGCTTCATATTTTGTAATCTTTGATCAATGGAAATTATTTGGAGGAATATACATTTTATACGTATTGTTTTTCTTTGGTTTAGGGCATTTGTTAGTAGACTTCTTTTTTGTTGCACAACATGCTCCATCAGATGACCAAATAGCACAGCAAATGAGCCATATTCCAAGCCAAAATGTTCCAAGGAGAGGGATGCATTAATGAATCAGAAAGGAGGGTTAATTTTATTGATTTTTGCTTTATTTATCCTTGTAGGGCTATTACCATTAGTTTTAATGACTTTGGTCCCTCAGGCAAAGATTTTAGTTCAATTAATATTGGTTTTTACTTTATACACTACTGTCAGAGGCTATTTGGGTTCAGGGCCGTTAACATTAATAATTACCGGAGTACTAATATATATTTTAGTAATAAAATATCCTGCAGTTTCGTCTGCAGCATATGTTTACATTATGATAGTCCAGATAGGAGTTAGTTCAATGCTTATCTGGGGAACAAGTTTTTTCATGACAAAATTTGGAAGAAAACCCGGGGGATAAAATGGATGCAATGATTTTTTCTTCACTAACATTAGATTTAGAAATAGTTATTTCCTTGTTTCTTTTGGTATGGGTTTATTCCTGGGCAAAAGGAAATCTTGGAAGCCCAAAACTGGCAATAATTTTTGCTGCAATAATTGTTTATCTGACAGTATCACAGCACAGAGAACTAATCTGGTTTGGAGTAATTTTATTTTTGTTAGCAACTTTTGGAAAAGAATTACTGGCAAAATTCATGGTTTACGAGGCGCAGTAAAATGGATTTATTTAATTTAATTCTGGCAATAATTTTTTTAATGATGGCCACTCAATGGGGGGACACATGGCTGATAGTTTTAATGCTTGCAATATTATTGGTTGCAATGCGTGACATAAAATCAACAATAATTTTAATTGTAGCTGCAGTAGCAATGTTTTTAATCAAAGACAATTTACAGGAATATGCTTTGTTTGTAATTATTGGATTAATTTTATTGGCTTTGGTTTTAGGAAAAAAAGCAGATGAACAACAGCCTGAAATGTTTGCTCCAGGCGGTTTTGGCGGGCTAATGGGAGGAATGTAAAATGCCTTTAAAAACAAGGCAATTACTTTCAAGAACAACCAGATTTAAAAAAAATCTAATTACTTCAAACAGAAGAAATACCAGGAATTCAGCTAAACCAATTTTTGCCAGACAGGTTAAAAGAAAGATTTCCGAAATTAAAGATTTGGATTTACACAGCAATATGAAAAGACTTGGAATAACAGCAGAAAAAACGCTTTATGATAAAATTTTATTTCTTGAAAAAATCATTAAAAGAAATCTTAAGGTAAAAAGTAATTCATTACTCGGCTTTGGAAAAAAAAGAAAATATTATTTTGTTAAAGTGTATTCTCCTGGACAAACAACAAAACTTTTGAGGATAATTAACACAGAAACTGTCAGCAAACTCATGGGAATTGAAAGAGAAATAACAACAAAAATACAACAACAAAAAGATAAAGAAAAGAAACAAATAATTGAAGGACTTCAAGGGCATGGGCCCATTGACATATTTCCTTTTAGTGATTAAATTATGAAATTAATTTATGTGCTTATTTTATTAGTGTTTTACTTTTATTTTCATTTTAAGGGCCCTGTGATAGCTGAATGGGTTATTGGAATATTAATTTTGTTAATGGTTTTAGCAAAACTTTTTTCAGGAATACTTGGAATAGGAAAAGCCGGAGCAAAAGAATTTACGAGAGACATGGAAACAGACATGATGAATGCAAAAGGAAAAGGACCTTCAAAAGAATTCTTGACTGAAGTAGTCAGAGAAACAGGAAGAAAGTCAGGCGAATTTTTAGGGGCACCAGAAAGCTATGTGTACAAACAAAAAGATTTAATCGGAAACTTAAGCCAGGGGGCAAAAAACTTTTTTGCAGGAATAACTGCATTGTTTGGGGGAAAATATGAAAAGCCTTCACACAAAGAAGAACCCAAACATAATAATCCACCAAAAAAACATGTTGAAGAACATCATGCAGAAAAAGCTTCAGACAGCCATTCACATGAAGGGCATGGGCACGGCCATCATTAAATTATTTTTTAGTTAAAATTTTTCTGTTTGTTTCAAGGATTTTTTTCATTATATCATGCATTGCATTAACTTTTGCATTTGATTCCTTGAAATCTTTTTTTATTTCATTTACATCTTTTTCAATTAAAGAAATTTTTTTTATTAACTGGGTTAAATCCCCTGAAGCAATCTTTCCATGCAGTGAATCCATTTTGTCATTAATTTCTTCCAGTTTTCCGTCTTGTTCTTCTAATTTCAAGTGAGTTGACTGTTCTCTTAAAGAATCAGATGACTCTTTTTCATCTAAATGTTTTTTGATTTTAGCTGAAGTCTTTTTTATAACTGAATCAATATTATAATTATTTGAATCAACATTTGTTTCATCATCAATCTCTTGGGTTTCAGTTTCCTTTTCAGGAATTTCAGCTTCAGCAAACTCATCTTCTGGTTCTTCTGTGTTCCCTTTAGCAGAATCCATTAATTCTTTTGATTCTTCTTCACTTAACCCTAAATCAGATAAAGTAGTTAGTATAACTGAATCATCTATTCCTGAATCAAGCATTTTTTTGATTGTTTTAATTACAATTTCTTTGTCAACCATTTTACCACAAACTATTGTTTTTTATTTAAAAGTGTCTTTATTTTTAAATTATTACTCCATTTATAATATGAAGAACTTATTTATATTAGTTTTTAATTTAGTTTAAGTGATACAATGGAATTCAGAGTAAGAAAAGGCCCTTGGGACAAAATTTTTTCAGGAAACCTTGAAGGGTTTGAAGTCGAAATGTATTCAAATACTGAAGGATTAATTCTTGTTTCAGTTTTAGAAAAAGAAAACGAGGAAATTCAGGGAAGCGTAATAGAAATATTTAAAGTGTTTCATGCAGAAGGAAGCGTTGAAGATTTTCTTGAAACACTTCCAAAAGAAGCAACAGCAATATTCAAGCATGAACCAAAAGAAACAATTAAATTCCTGCTGTTAAGCTCTTCTCCAAGTTATGTTAAATACGAAGAAAATGTTTTTTGTGATGAAGCAGATAAATTAATGGAAAAATTAATTACTTCTTCTTCAACAATAAAAGAGTTTTCCAAAGCATATGACTTGCAGTTAATTGAAATAGAAAAATCTCCTGAAAGAATTAGGAGTTCGTTTTTTTCTCATCCTTTAATTGTTCCATTGCTTAGCCCAAAAGAAATGCCCGGAATAAATAATAACAGAGAAACAAGAAGTTCTTCTCAAGAAATAGTTTCAGGCAAAGGAAGTGTAATGCTTGGGTTAACTAAAGGAGGAACAATGATTAACGAACCATTAAATTTAATGATGAAAACAACTATTTTTGGTTCAACCCCAAAAGACAGAAAACATGTAATTCATTTGATTGCAGAAGGGGCCTTAATGAGTTCAACTCCAGCAGTATTATTTGACTGGGATAAAAGTTTTTTGGGATTAAACAGACCTAACCCTGAAGCAAAATTACTGAAAGACTATAAAGTGGATTTAGAGCCAATAGGTTTCCCAATAAAACATTTTACCAGAGACCAGGTTCATGTCGATTTAAATTTGATTACAGTTAAAGGCTTGCTTGAATTAATTGGATTAAAAGAAGGAGAAGAACAGCAAATAATTTCAAAATTAATCAAAGACAAAAAACCTAATTCAATGGAAGAATTAATTGCTGCGGCAAAAAAAATTGAGTTAAGGGATGAAGCAAAAATAACAAACAAATACCGTGCAATAAGAATTTTGAGTTTAATTAGCCATAAATACAAAGGATTGTTTGGAGGAAAAAACGAAATAAAAGAAATTTCAAAAGAATGGGGCAAGTCAATTGGGAAAGTAGGAATAATCCATATGGAAGGATTAGATGAATTTGCTTCAACTTTATTGATTCATAATTTGCTTAAAGGAATTTCAGTGGAATACAGCAAAACAGGAAAAGGAATAAATTCTTTTGTTTTGCTTCCAGAAATAAAAGAAGTTTTGGGTTCAAAAGACCAGTCAATTATGACAACAGAAATAATTGATTTACTGAATAAATTAAAATCAGTTGGAGTAGGATTTGCTTTAAGCTCTGACAGGCCAATTGACTTAAGAAAAGAAGTAATGAAAATCTCTGAAGCAGAAATCTTTTTAATTAACAGAAATGATGTTGGAGTAAAAGTCGCAAAAAGCAAGCAGTTCAGAATCAAATTAAGACCAGGCTTAAGCGCCTGCGAAGAAAAATAATTATTTAACAAACAAGCCTTCTTTTTCGTTGTTTGTCGTTGCATTTACTTTAAATATTCTTTGTTGAAAAAATTATTTCAATGAAAAACTGTTCTTTTGAGTGAACAAAATGTTTTTATATGTGAACAAACAATATTATTGTATGGATAAAATTGATTTTCTTAACAAGGATTCTTTTGATGTTTTAGAGCTTTTAATTAAAAAAAAACAGTATTTAAGAGAATTAGCAGAAAAATCCGGTTTAGCACCAAGTTCTGTTCATAAAATAATGAATAAACTTTATTCAAAAAAAATTGTTTTAGCAGAAAAAACAAAGAACCTGAAATTTTTTTCATTAAATTATGATTCTCCTTTAACTGCAAGCATTTTAAGAATTATTTTTATCAGCAAAATAACTGACTGCAAAGGATTCAAGAAACTGGTTAAACTAAATCCTTTAGGAATTTATTTGTTTGGAAGCACTTCAAAAGGAAAAATAATGAAAGACAGTGATATTGATTTAGCGGTTTTTTTCAGAAAAAAACCTGATTCAATCGGTTTAACAGGCATTAAAAGAGAATTAAGCAGTGAACTGGAAAAAGAAATACAGTTAATTGTGTTAACTGAAAACAAGATTAATTCAATGAAAAAAGAAAAAACTTTGTTGTTGGAAGAAATAAAAAACAATTCAGTTGTGTTGTTTGGTGAAGAACTTGAATGAAGTTGAAGATTGCTTTGAAAAAGGATTGCTTAAGAAAACTGAAAAAAACAAAAGAATAGCTTTGCAGGATATTTCCCAAGCTGAATTCTTTTTGAATGAAGCCTTTGATTTGATTAACTTAAAGAAAAAAGAAATGGCCGCAATTGCATTATATAATTCAGTTTTTCATGCCGGAAGAGCCCTGCTTTTTCTTGACGGAATAAAAGAAAAAAGCCATTACTGCATGCAAAAATACTTGGAAAAAATTTCTGCAGACAAAAAAATCCTTTCCTCTGAAGAGTTATCTTTGTTTGACTTATTAAGAGGAATAAGACAAGAAGTCCAATATAATATAAACAAAGTAAGCTTTGAAGAAAATTTTAATGAACTTTATAATAAAAGCGAAGATTTCACAGAAAAAATAAAAAAAATTGTTTTGTCAGCAAAAAAACAGTAAATTACTGGTTGTTATTTTTTCTTTTTTGGTTTTTCTGATTTAGAAACAGTTTTTTGATTTGAAACTAAATCTTTTACCTGATCTAAAGTAACAAACTCTAATGGATTAATTGCTTCAACAATATATTTTAACTCTTTTAAGTCTTCGAATTTAGCGTATTTTTCATTTAATTTGCTTAAATCAGTTTTAACTTCATTTAACATAAACTCATTTTGCCTGACTTTTTCCTGTAATTCATCTAAAGCATCTTTTAATTCCATTGACATTTCTCCTGAAACAGAAGACAAACCAGAAGCAGAAGGCTTTTTTTGTTCAACTGCTTTAAGTTTTTTATTTAAAATAATAAAATTTCTTCCAAGAATTTTTTCATTTCTAACCAAATAATTCATTTTTTGGCTTAAAAGGAGTACAGAGCTGTTTAATGCCTTGATATCCCTGATAATATCTTCCATTGAATAGCCTGAAGTAACTGTATCAGATGACCTTCTTCTATGAGGCATAATGCTAAATATAATGTTTTATGTTTTAATAAACTTTTGTCTTTGATTTAATAAAGAGAAAAAATGAAAATCAAAGGACTTTTATTAGATATAGATTCTATTCTGGAAAACAATCAAAGCATTATAAGATTATTTGTCAAAACAGAGAAAAAAATAGAAATCTTTAAAGACAAAAACTTTCTGCCTTATTTATTTGTTGAAGTAAAAGACAAAAAAAAAGCTGAAAAAGAAATTTTAATGCATGAATTCAAAGACAGCGAAAAAAAAGTTAAAGCATTAAAAGTAGAAGAATGGAAAGAATACTTAAAAGTTTATTTTAATTCAACAACTGATTTGGTTTTAGCAAGAACAACAATAAAAGAATTAGATGAAGTAACAGAAAAACGGGAATTTGACCTGATTTTTACTTTAAGGTATTTGATTGACAAAGGATTAGAGCCATTAAATGGAATTGAATTAGAATTAAAAGAAAACACAATAATTTCAGTAAAAAAATTTGAGTTAGAAAAACTTGATTTAGATTTTCTTGCATTTGACTTGGAAACTTATTCAAAAGGAAACTTCAGCGATGCAAGAAAAGACCCAATTCTTATGTGCGCTGTAACCTTTAAACCTTTTGAAAAAAGCTTTACCAAAAACAAAAGGTTAAACAAAAACAGCGAACCACAAACCCAGATTATTACAACAAAAAAAGGTTCAAATGTTTTGCTTGTAAAAGACGAAAAAGAAATAATTGAAAAACTAAAAGAAAAAATACATGGAAAAGATATATTGATTACTTACAATGGAGATTCATTTGATTTGCCTTATGTAAAAGAAAGGGCAGGAAAGTTTCACACAAGATTTAATATTGGATTAGATGGAAGCGAACCAGTAATCAGGAGAAAAGGGTTATATAATGCAACAAAAATCAAAGGAATACAGCATTTTGATGCATATCAATTAGTAAGAATTTTAGCAAGATTTGGAATAATTAATTCAATTAAATATGATTTAGAAACAGTTGTTAATTCATTGTATGGAATAAAAAAAGAAAAAATTCAGGCAAAAGAAATAACTGAAATCTGGGAAACAGGAAAAGATTTTGAAAAACTCTTAAAATATAATTATGAAGATTCTTTTTACACTTTTAAGATTGCAATAGATTTTCTGCCTTTAATGGTTGAATTAGGAAAAATAACTAAACAAACTTTGTTTGAAGTAAACCGAAGTTCAGCGAGTGACATGGTTGAAAAGCTTTTGATAAACAAAAGCTTTAAAGAAGGAATTTTGTTTCCAAACAAACCAAACGAAGAAGAAATCAAAAAAAGAATGATTAAATCCTTTAAAGGCGGGTTTGTAAGAGAGCCGATTGCAGGACTGCATGAAAATTTAGCTGTACTGGATTTTAGAAGCCTTCATCCAAGCATTATGATTTCACATAATGTTTCTCCTGAAACATTAAACTGCGAATGCTGCAAGAACGGCAAGCATGTTTCTCCTGAAGGAGACTGGTTTTGCGAAAACAAAAAAGGCTTTCTGCCTTCAGTTCAGCAGGAACTGCTGGAAAAAAGAACTGAATTAAAAAAGCAGTTAAAACAAGAATCAAATGAATTAAAAAAAACTGTTTTGAACTCAAGACAGCACGCATTAAAAATTTTGTTAAACAGCTTTTACGGCTATTTAGGTTATGAAAGAAGCAGATGGTATTCTTTTGAATCAGCTAAAGCAGTTACTGCTTGGAGCAGGTATTATATCAAAGAAATTGCAAGAAAAGCAGAAGAAAACGGTTTTATTGTAATTGGCGGAGACACTGATTCAGCTTTCATCAAAATTCCTGAAGGAAAAACAAAAAAAGATGTGGTAGAGTTTGTAAAAAAAAGCAATTCAGAACTTCCAGGAGTAATGGAATTAGAATTAGAAGGATTTTTTAAAAGAGGAATTTTTGTTACAAAAAAAGACGGAGGAAAAGCAGCAAAAAAAAGATATGCGTTAATTGACGAAAAAGATAAAATAAAAATTGTTGGGTTTGAATATGTTAGAAGAGACTGGAGTGGAATAGCAAAAAAAACCCAGAAAAAAGTTTTGGAATTAATTTTAAAACAAGGAAAACCAAAACAAGCAATAGAAGAAGTGAAAAAAGTGATTGAAGAATTAAAAACAGGCAAAACAGGAAAAAAAGATTTGGTTATTTTTTCTCAGATAAAAAAATCAATTACAAGCTATGATAATATTGGACCACATGTAAGTGCGGCAAAAAAAGCAATTAAAAAAGGAAAAGCATTAGGAGCAGGAAGCATTATTGGTTATATTATTACTAAAAATGGTAAAAGCATTTCAGACAGGGCTGAATTAGAAGAATTTGTTGAAGAAGGAAACTACGACTCAGATTACTACATAACACACCAAGTTATTCCTGCTGTCATTAAAATCATTCAGGAATTCGGCTATAACGAAAAAGACTTGATTCACGGAGGAAAACAAAGTAATTTAAGTGCTTTCGGTTAAAGTGATATTAATGGAAAAAGAAGAATTTGAAAACTATGTTAAAGCAGGAAAAATACTGAAAGAAGTAAGAGAGAATGCAGTGAAAAACGCCAAAATTGGAATGAAATTACTTGATTTAGCTGAAGGAATAGAAAAAGAAATTGTTGAACTAGAAGCAGGAATAGCTTTTCCGGTTAATTTGAGTGCAAACAATTTTGCTGCGCATTATACTCCGTCATTTAATGATGAAACTTTAATTGAAGAAAAAGATGTATTGAAAATTGATGTTGGAGTTCATGTTGAAGGATTTATTGCTGACTCTTCTGTTACAGTTGATTTTTCTGGAGAAAACGGTAAACTGGTTGAAGCATCAGAACAAGCATTAGAAAATGCTTTAAGCATTGTAAAAATCGGGACTCCTTTAGGAAAAATTGGAGGGGAAATCCAAAAAACAATTGAATCATTTGGATTTACGCCAATAGAGAATTTAACCGGGCACGGGTTAATGAAGTATATAGCGCATACTTCTCCTGCAATACCAAATATTAGTAAAACTGATTCAAGAACAATTGAAGAAGGAAACGCTTATGCAATAGAGCCTTTTAGCTCAACCGGAAAAGGAAAAGTAAAAGAAGGAGCAAAAACAGAAATCTTTGAATTTGGCAAACCAATTCCTTTAAGAAATTTAGATGCAAGAAAAATTCAGGAAAAAGCCGCAAAAGATTTCAATGGACTGCCGTTTGCTGAAAGATGGTTAATAAAAGAATTTGGGGAAACAAAAACAAAAATTGCTTTAAGAGAATTATTAACTAAAGGATCATTAAAAGCTCATCCTGTTTTAAAAGAAGACAGCAAGGTTTTGGTCAGCCAGGCAGAACACACTATTGTTGCATTTGAAGGAAAAATTCGTATTACCACCAGATAAACCTTTTTGAAAAAAAGTTTTACCAAAAAATGCAAAAAGAAATTATTTTAAACTAGAACAGCCTTTTTATTATAAATGAAAAAATTAATTGCATTATTTTTAGCTTTATTTTTTGCTTCAACTGTTTATTCACTTTCAGTTAATTTAACTGCAAATCCTGCGGCAATAGATTTAGGCGAAACAACAGTAACTTTTACCGGAACAATTTCAGATGGAACTGGACCATATAATTATGAATGGGATTTTCAAAATAACGGAACAACAGATCAAACAATTTCTAATAGCACAAATACAACAGAAACAACAACATATGATTATGCAGCAGATGGACCAGGAAATTATACTGCAAAATTAACTGTAACAGATTTATCTAATGGAACCACAATAACAAGTTTTGAAGTAATTGATGTTTATGATTTGCAGGTTAATTTAATTATTATTCCTGCTTCAGGAGAAGGAAATATTCCTTTTACAGTTGATTTTACTGCAACAGCAATTGATGGTGCTTCCCCTTATGTATTTGAATGGGATTGGGGGGACAACTCAATTGAAACAGAAAACTCTTCAGGAACCTCAAACATGCTTCACACTTACACAACCCAAAAAACTTTTACTGTAAAAGTTAAAGTAATAGACAGAAGATTTAAATCCGTTGAAACAACAGTTCAAGTGACCGCAACAGTCGGAGGAAATGCTGCTCCAACGGCTGAAGCAAATGGACCGTATTTAAAACAACAAGGAATTTCATTTAATTTAGATTCAATTGGAAGCAAAGATAATCCTTCTTCTTTAGGGCCAGGAGGAATAACAAATTATGCTTGGAGTTTAGAAACGCAAGCAGGAAACCCTCAATGTACATTTGATTTAACTGGAACAAACACTATTTCAGGCAATGGAAATCCTCAAAGAAATCCAGCTATTACCTGCAATGATTTTGGAACAGCAAAAACAAATTTAACTGTAAGTGATGCCCAAGGAGCAACAGACTCGGATTCAACTACAATTAAAATCAGTCCAACTCAAAACACAGATAAAATTAACATAGTTAAAATGTGGGTTGAACCAGAAATAGTTAAAACAGGAACAGATTTAAAAGTTTTTGTTACAATAAGAAATGAAACAAACCAAGTTCAGACTTTTGATTTAAATTATCAAATAAAAGAAGATATTGCAGACACAAATATTTCAGCTGCACCAAACTTAATTGAAATCGAATTAAATGGGAGTTCAGCTTTGCCCAGCCCGACAGTTAATCCTTACTCACAAATAGATTTTCAAATAACTGTTTTTGATGCAAGCCTTTCAGTTTTAGAGGGAAGAAAAAATTACTGGGTTTATGCAAGAGCAGAAACAGCAGGCGAAAACAACACAACATTCAATAAAAGAAGGGCATTATTTAATTACAGTTCAAACAAATCAGTTCAGGTTCCAGAAACAAATTTAATAGGGGTTCTCAGCGCATTGTTTTTCAGTTTAATTATACTCAAAAACAACAAAAGATAAAAATTTAAACCAAGAAACCCTTTTATTTAAAATGAAAAAGACAATAACAACAATTTTTGTAATACTTTTTAGTTTAACTGCTTTTTCTCTGGGAGTTGAATTAGATTTAAATACTTCAACCGGAAACCAACCATTAGATGTAAATTTAAGCGCAAGAATACTTGAGGGAATTCAAACAAGAGATTGCTGGGACAACAATGACTGCGGGACAGAAATAAATAAACCAAGTGTTATTCTTGGGTGCGGTCCATGCACTAATGGTTCAACAATAAGTTGTACTACTGCACAATTCTGTCCTGGGATACAAACCTGTGCTGCAGAAATATGGGGTGCTTGTGTTGATGACCCAACAGATGACTGTCCTATTTCAACTGATCCGGTTATAATTGTAGAAGAAATTTTTCCAAAAGAAGATATTACTGTAACACAAAATATTCCTTTTACTTTCCAGACAAAAGTAACTTGCTTGAATGCAGACTGCGGGAACGTGGAAGCAACTTTGGATCCTCAGATTAGTTTAACAATTGAACTAGATGCAGATGATGCTTCAGTTTGTGGAAATTCATTTATGCTTTCGGTTTTTGGTTATTTAGGGAATAGTTCAGGGGCTTCTTGTTCAACTGGATTAAAATTTAATGATGTTTTGATTTCGCAGGGAAGCATAATAAATGCTGCAAGCGTTGAATTAGTTTCAAGAGGCAACCACTCAAATAATGCAACTAATTTAATTATTCAAAGTCAAACAGATGACAACCCATTAATTTTTTCTAATTTAACTGAATTTAATTCAAGAACAAGATCAACTGCTTTTGTTGAATGGAATAATGTTCCGGCATTTACTGCCCTTCAAACTTATAATACTCCTGATTTAACTCCAATAATCCAAGAAATAATAAACCAAACTAACTGGCAAGAAGGAGACAGCATAGTAATTTTTCTTGCAGACAATGAAAGCACTTCAGATGCATTAAGACTAGCAATTGACTCAAGCGACGAATACTATGGAACAGAAAACGAAGCAAAACTAAACATCACTTATACTCCTAACCCAACAATAAAAGGGGTTATCCCAATGAATACAGGAAACCCATTTTATACAACTGATAATAATCCGCAAAATTCTATTAATACTGCATGTCTTTCAAACATGCTTGCAGGAGAAACTTGTACTAATACTTGGAGTGTAATGCCGACAGGAAACATTGGAGGCACCTTTAAATTTTTTGTTGATTATGTTCCAACAAATCTTTTAATAACACAAAAAAGAACCAAAGAATTATTTATTTCAATTGAGGCAGGAGAAAGCTGTGTTGATAATGATGGAGATTTGGTTCAGGGATTTAATCCTTTGACTTGTTATTCTGGATTAGACTGCGATGACACAAGAAATGATATTAATCCGGCTCAACCAGAATTATGCAATGGAATAGACGATAATTGTAATGGAGAAACAGATGAAGGATGCCCAATATGTGTTGAAAACTGGGAATGTAATGGATGGAGTGCGTGTGAAACAGGAATTCCTCCTTTTGTGTTTGAATGGGATTTTGGAGACGGAACAAGCGAAACAAAAAACTCTCCAAACTGGGTTGTTCACACTTATTCTTCAGGAATATTTAATCCAAAAATTAAAGTGACTGATGTATTAAATAATTTAGCAGAAGATGAAAAAACAATTGCTGTTGCTTTATCTAATGGAAACTTTAAGCCAATAGCCAAAGCAAATGGAGAATATATTGCAGGAATAGGAGAAAACATTAATTTGAGTTCTGCCGGAAGTTCAGATGATATAAGTATTTCACAATATGAATGGAAAATAATTAATACTAAAGGAAACCCATGCATTCCCTCAACAATAATTGAACAAAACCCAGTAATTGTATGCAATGAAGCTGGAACAGCAGAAGCAACTTTAACTGTAACAGACAATCAAGGAGCAACAGATTCAGATACTGCAGTAATAAAAGTAAATCAAACCCAAACCCAAGATTTAGTTAATATAGTTAAAATGAAATTACAACCAGATATAGTAAAACAAGGACAAGATTTAACAATAATAGTCAGAGTTGAAAACCAAACAAACAAAACCCAAAATTTTGATATTAAATTTGAAGTAAAAGAAAATAAAGCAAATGAAAATATTAGTAATTTACCAAACTTGATTTCAGACTTAGAGTTATTAAACCAACAAATTCTTCCTTATTCTCAAGGAGAAGGAAGAAAAGAATTTGTTTTGGTTATTCCTGCAGCAGAATTAGAAACAGAATTAGACGGACAAAAAAATTACTGGGTTTATGCTAGTGTGAAAGCAACAGGAGAAAACAATATTTTGCTTAACTCCAGAAGAATTGCTTTTAGTTATAGTGGAACAGGAACAAAACAAGTGAAAGTGCCTGAAATAAATTTTTTAAATACATTAATTATATTAATAACAATAATGATTATTTTAACTAAAAGGAAGTGAAAAAAATGGATTTAAAGTTAACAAACAAAAACTATGTTTTTCTTGCATTGATTTTTTTGAGCATAATCCTTTGGGCATATTTTTTAAATGAAACAGGATTAATGCTGAAAGAAATGCTTAACTTAGGCGAATTAGAAAATGTAATTGGAAAACTTAAGTCAACTGCATTCTTATTTTTTGTTTTCACTTTCCCTATATCTATTGCATTAAATGTAATTCACAGCAAAATAGAAGAAAACAAAATCAATTCTTTTATTGTCGGCTTAGGGGGAACTGCAATAGGGTTAATTGTTTCAATGCTTTTGTTTTCTAACTTGCAGGGATATCTTTTAGTCGGAGTGTTTTATTTAATTGGAAGAGCTTTAACAATTGAATTAATTTACACAAAAAAACTTGAATTAAAAAAATATGTTTCTTTTAGATTGCTTGGAACCGGAATTCACAGAACAGGAACAATCCTTGCAATAGGATTGTTTTTAATTATAGCAATAACTGTAAACTCAAACCAGGAAATATATGAACAACAAATTGACCAGCAATTACTTGAAGTTGCAGGAGGAGAACAAACCACTGAACAATTAACTGAATTGTTTGTTGACTCAATGATTGAAACACAAAAACAAACAGCACAACAAATAATTGAATTGCCTCAATTTCAGGCGTTAGAGAATTCTCCTGACCCAAACGCAGTTGCATTTCATCAGGCAATATTAATTCAAAAAGATTATTTGAATTCAATTGAATACAGACAAAAAATAGAAGAAGAAATAAGCAAAAAACAAAATTTAGGCGACAACGAACTTCAAGGAGTATTAGATTCAGTTAAACAGCAAATGCCAGTATTTGGAATAATGACAGACTTTTTATGGCTGATAATGGGTTTTGCGTTTTTTTCAGCAGTTTTATTGCTTTCAAACACAATATTTTATGTTCTGGTATTAGTTTACGGAATAATAATAGAACAAATCTATGAAATGACTATTAAAAGATAAAAAACATAAATAAAAACAATTCCATTCAGTTTTTACATAAGGTCTCATGGTGTAATGGAAAGCATCGCTTCTTGCGGAAATCCAGCTTTATGCTGGCACTATATCTATAACCAATCCTAAAGAATGGCTGTATTAGAAATAGCTTGCAATTAGGAGCTGATCGGGGTTCAATTCCCCGTGAGACCGAAGCAGGAGTAGCGAAGCGGTCAAACGTGCTGGCTTCAGGGGTCAGTGGCTTAGTGCCTTCGGGGGTTCGAATCCTCCCTCCTGCATCCGAGCTGCTCCTCGGAAGGGAGCGTCCGGCATAAAACCGGACTGCAATGGAATGCATTAAAATTTTTGGTTAATGCAGTTTTCCTGCAAAACCTTTTTAATAACTACATAACATAAATTTTATTGGATTAACATGAAAAGTGAATATCTTCACAACAAAAAACAATTTAACTGATT
>Ga0210057_1000610_pt1 | contig 58746 bp, 56 predicted proteins | sample CryGeyCG2114_010_2_FD_183968 | JGI IMG/M metagenome (GOLD analysis project Ga0210057, IMG submission 183968) | Groundwater microbial communities from aquifer - Crystal Geyser CG10_big_fil_rev_8/21/14_0.10 (SPAdes) (version 2) | ecosystem: Environmental > Aquatic > Deep subsurface > Groundwater ...
GAAGAATTAAAGTACAAAATTAAACTTTGGAATATGTACTACAATGATTTACAGCATTGTGGTCTTGATCTCAAAACACCTAACCAATATCTCAATTCCAGAGTGCAATATGTTCGTGCCTAAAACACTAAACACAATTGACAAATTGCAAAATTAAACTCATAATACATGACGAACAGTTCATTACAAATAGGGAGATAACATGAAAATAATGGTCACGTCTGACTGGCATCTGGATATGATGGATGATGACAAAAAGGATGGCTCAAAATTTAATCCTGACATCATTGATGAGATTATTGAAACAGTGGAAACAGAAAAGGTCGATCTATTTCTCTTTGGTGGTGATCTGGCAACTGAAACTGAAACATTTTTTAATGGACTAAAGCTTATGGCTCGTATTCCCTGCCGAAAACTATTCATTGCCGGGAATAATTGTATGAAAAGTCTTCAAACTAACGATTTACCGCATTATTCGGGAGAGCTGCAAGCCAGAATGCGCTATTATGACATTCAACTGTTGGATCAAGCTCCGCTGGTTTTGAACGGAATTGGTTTTGTCGGTAATTGTGGGTGGTATGATGGAACATTTTGGTGGCCGGAAAATACTGCTGTTTGTTTGGATGAAATGAAAGAACGAGCCCAAAAATATTTTGGTCTTGATCTCGGGCGCAATGGATTTAGACATAATTTAACTTATGAACAATTTTTTGCCATGAGTTGGAGAAAACTTTTGAATGATTTGAAACTGGTTCATGATCTTGGAGCGAAACGAGTGGTTCTCGGAATTCATCATGTGCCAAGTCGAGATTTTTTGGAACAAAAACCGGGCGATGAAAGTTGGACCCAGATTAATTTCTGCATGGGATCAATAAAATACCAGGAACTCTTTGCTCGGCCGGATGTTGTCTTGGGTCTCGTCGGTCATACACACAGACCAGACATTCATCTAGTTGGAGGCACACCGGTGGTAAATATTAGTTATTCAGAAGATGTGCCATATCGTGTATTTGACGTAAAAGCCTAGTATTAGCTAGGTTTTTTTGTTTGCGTTGACAATTGTATATCAATATGATAAAAATTGAGGTAAACTATTAATATAGGACATTGACAACCAGACAAACCAACCAAGGAGGCACGATGAGAGAAAAACTAAAAAGATTCAATGACTTGATGCTCCAAGATGGAGAACCCATCAATGAATGGATTTGGCGGCTGCAACCAAAGACAGAGCCACCACAAGATCTTTTCAGATTCCCGTGGATGAAACATGTGGGTGGTTTCTTGTCCAATATTATTTTTCCGATTGTAATTCTCGTGTTGGCTTACTACACCTTTGGATATGATACTGAAACAGGTTTTATCAATCGAAATTATTGGTTTTCGATATTTTCAACTACTGGGGTGGCCTTTATTTTCTTTATGTCTATCGATAACGGTCTTGACTTTTACGATTTCACTGCTTCAATTATACTGACACTCATAGTTACGACAATAGCTTTGGGCTTACGATATCTTTTGGGCTCATTGTGTGACTTGCCACAAGTGTTATTGGGCGTAATTTTTACCGTTCAAACCCTGACCTTGATTTTGCTCTATTCATTTTGGGGTTATGAGTCGTTTTATGCCTCCTATGCCTGGTTTGGTCAACTAAGGCGTGATATCCATAAAAGCCGAAGTCAATTGAGTGTATTCGATACTCCAATTCCAAAGCTGCGAAAAAAGGCACCGCTGAATGAAAATGAGATCAATGGGGCTTTTGACTTGATTGCTCGAGAATTCCTACAGCTGCAAGAAGAGCTACTGGGAAGCAGATCAAAGCTGAGTTTGATGACTCATCGCACTGACATGATGCTGAATCGGTTTGAACAGCTGAAAAAGCAGTACAGTTTGTCAAGCTTGGCCGGTAAAGATGCCTATGCTTTCCTGGATGAAGACTTTGCGGAAACCGAGAAACTGCTTACTGAAGACAAGCACCGCTTGATAGCTCATATCAGCTGTCTCAAACAAGCCTTTAGTGAGAGTTTGGAATGTCTGACGCCGGTCAAAGAGCGAATTATGGTCTTGCAGATTTCCCATGCACTCAATCAGCTCAAAGGTGAAGCTCAAACTCACCACGCACGAATCACTCGGGAAATCATTGATTCGGCATTGGCCTTCCAAACTGGAGTTGAGAGTTTTGGCTGTTTGCTGAATCAGACGATCAAGAGAACTGGTGTGGAAACGGCGGTGGCTGAATCCAAGGATGACTTGCTGTTTAACATTCAAAGAATGCGTACTATCATCAAGGAATTTGTTGATGAATCACAAAACTTGGTTGATAGTCTGCCGCATGTGGCATAAAAGATATTTTTAACCTGCAAAATGCAGGTTTTTTGTTTAATAAAGTTGTTTTAGGCACACACATTTGACGGTTTTATTAATTGGTAATCTAACGGCTGTTTTTGATGATTTGATGCGAATGCTCAATCCGATTAGAAGTCGGGTGCTGGGTTTTGTCATCAACAGAGAGCTGGATGCGATCAGCGCCGTGGCCCAGTCGCAACACGCTGAAGTGGAACTGGAAATCATCAGATCTACCGTTCGGTTCCAAGACTTTGTGATGAACTACAGTGACATGCTCCAGCAGGCTATGAGTCGGGCTGATATTGATACGGCCGTGCAAGCGACCACTGATGAAATTGGTTTGGATGCGGCCAAGATCCGACAAATCATCTCTTCATTTGTGGCTGAAGGTAACAAAATTCGGGATCGATTGTATCAGACTGAAAAAGATCATTTGAACCCAGTAGTGAATGCGACGTAATTAACAATGACATAAATTATGTCATTTTTTATTTGACATTTTTACCTTGGTGAACTAAGCTCAGATGAAGCCTAGTGAATAATTTATGACATTAATTAAAGAAGAAAAAGGAAAAAAATATTACAAAAACAACTCGAAAACCGAGTTGATAATTTTTGTAACGTCTGACAATGATAGTTTAAGACGAGATTTCAGCTATTATTTTTTTAGATACTTGGAACACAATGGAATAAAAACAAATTTGCTTAGAAATGACGTCAAATATAAAGATAATGGTTTAATCACACACAAATACCAACCAATTAATATCGACATCTCAATACAGAACTCGGCGGTGGCTGAATATGCAAAAAAACTTTTCTCTGAGGGGACTGAGCTGGATACACCAATCGTCGACTGGTATTTGGATAATGGCGGGAAAAAAATTCGTATCAATCCTGAATTGGCGATTGAATTAAATAAATATACAACCAATGATAAATTGGCGCACAATTTGATTTCAAATAAAACTGAAATTCAACAGATAAATAAATTAGCCTTGAAGATCAATACACTACTAAAAAAGTTTTTATTAGCCGAGGGATGGATTTTGGATCAATTTTATTTTTCAGTCGGACTGGTAAACAATCACTTGGCGGTGGTGGATGAAATATCACCACAATTTGCTATACTGAGTGACAATCGCGGGCATTTGTTTGATCAAGATATATTTAAAAGAAAAAAATCGCGGTCTGAAATGGTAACTCAATACAAGCAACTGATAGCGGCCCTTAAAACAAAAATTTAAAACTAAAAAGTCGAAGATTTCTTCGACTTTTATTGTCTTTGCAACCACTAAGCCGCTTCAGCCACATCAACTCCAAACGGAGCCTGGCCTTCACGGTATTCTTTAAAACGAAGATTCTCAACTGTAATTTGGACCAGATCATCCAAACTAAGAATAGTTTCATCTTTGAGATAAATAACGAAATGTTCAGGGTGCATGAATGAACGCTGCAGACTGGGATCTCGCCGATGAATTTCGTCGTAGATGGCCTGTGTACCTTGATAAATCTTGCCATTGTTCAGGATCGTGATCCCGAAACGAGTATCATCAGTCTGATTCTGATATTCAACCACCATCACATCAAAGTTGTTATTGTACGGACGACGATTGGCGATCTGTCTAATCCGCTTGGTTTCAAATGAGCTGGCCGGGACAATCAGAACATTAATGTCATCCGAGATAAACGACCGATGCTGCTCCTTGATGAATCCCTTGATCTGAGACATCAGCGTCATATCATCGAAATAATAAATAATCATTCTGACTGTGAGTTCGGTAAAGATTCGATCGTCAAGCAGGTGATTGCCTCCGTCGGTCACACTTTGCAGCATACTTTCGTAAGCTGGCTCCATGTACACCGGAGCGTAATGATTGAGCGCGAACATGACCATGGGGCCATGAAGATTGACCAACTGACGATACAGATCCTCAACTTGTGCGAATCTCTGCTGAGATAGACGCGGCGTGATTGCTCCTTGGATCATCTGGCTGTGAAACGTAATCCACTTGATGGAATTCTTAATAAAAACCGGTGTGAAGTGAGGAATAAAGAACCAGTCATAGAGAGCCTCAGCCAATGATCGATATGGGAAGTCGGCAGCAGACTCATCAAAATTGAAATTTGCAGGATCGAAAATCCCACCGACATTCAGCTGAATAACAAGATTACCGTCGCTGACCTCCTCATCATATGCATCAAACGAACCATCTTCATTTTCAACCATAAATCGATAATGAAATCTGAGGTGCGGGTACTTTTCGGCAATCCTTTTGATCAAGGCAACTGAGAAACATTCGCTCAGACTGGGAATTTCAGGCAGGACAATCATAACATCGTGGCAGAATTCAAAATCATCTTTCAAACAGCAGTCGGCATAACTCTTTGCAACTACAGACTCAGACCGATCATAGAAACCAAAGCCGTTCAGAATATCCACTCTCTCACCAACAGTATCAACCTCGTTGGAATCACAGTCAACGGCCAATGACTCAGGCAAACAATCATCAACCTGGTCACTAATCAACGGTCGGAGTTCGGCCAAGCCATCAACAGGCTCGTCTTTGTAGCTCTTGACGAAAGCATCAATATAGAAATGACTGAAGAGCATTTTTTCATTGTCACTCATATGACTGGGAAAAGACTTGAACAGTTTACCGAAGAAGCTTGGGCCATGATTCTCAACCATAAATCGACCGAGCCCATTGACGACGGGAGCAAGACAAGCGTTGGCGACATCCACATCGTCAAACACCACCTGAGGCAGACGACCATAGCGGCCACCGGTATCAGCATGACGATTGAAATGAATCAGAGCTCTGATTGCGGGAGTATCCTTGTCTGTACCCTTGATGCCGAGCTCATACATGATATGAGCTGTCGAATCGAACGGGAACGGCATCTTGACTTCTGTTCTTTCAGAAATCACACGCCCATCAGTCAAATTTGGATACAAAACATAATCTCGATTCGAGTGATGATCACAGTTCCCTCTCGAAAGAATAAAATCACGACCGGTATCCATGTGCCAGACAAAGCCGCTTTCACCAGGCTGGAGCGTGTAACGCTCGCCGGGAATAACGAAACGGACATGAATCCTGGGGTCAGTAACTTTGAGGTCAAACATATAATGATAGAGATACTTCGGAATCATACAATCCTGATCTGGCTGAGTATGAACCACAATGTACTGATCGCCGCCATCAAAGAAAAACTGTCCCATGTGTCTCATCTTTGGCCTCCTGACAAGAAATTTAGCTGAAAACACAGCTACATTAAGTTGTGTAGGTACAATTTGGAGAACATAACATTATATCATATATTTTTGCGAAGGTCAAGCATTTGCCTAAAATATACAAAAAATCACCTAAAAATGGGGATTTATTCTATACCTTGAAAAATGGATGAGTTTCGGGTAAAATTAGAAAGATGTATAGAAGATTACAGCCCAAAACTAAAGTTTTGGTAGGCAAGAAAATTGTTATATGGAAAAAATTGAGCCGGTACTCCGGCCTTAGATAAACTTAATATTGAAATTATCTGAATTCTTTCTAAATTTTATGATAAAACCTGAATTACTGGCTCCAGCCGGTAATCTAAAAAAACTCAAATACGCCCTAACATTTGGAGCGGACGCAGTCTATTGCGGTCTGCCTAATTTTTCGTTGCGTTATCGGATTAATAACTTCAACTACAAAGATTTGGCTGAAGGCGTTGAGTTTGCTCACAAATTGAGAAAAAAAATCTACGTCACGATAAATATTTTTCCACACAAAAATCATCTAAATATTCTGGGGGAACATATTGAAAAATTAAAACCAATTAAGCCCGACGCTCTGATTGTCTCTGATCCTGGAATTTTGAGTTATATAAAAACTGAATGGCCAGAAGCTGAAATTCACTTGTCGACTCAAGCCAACTGTACAAACTGGCGATCAGCCAAATTTTGGTACGATCAGGGGGTTACCAGAGTGATCTTGGCTCGTGAAGCTACCCTTGAAGATATTCAAGAAATTCATAAAAAAGTCCCGGAAGTTGAATTAGAAACTTTTGTTCATGGAGCTATGTGCATGGCATATTCCGGTCGCTGCATCTTGTCAAAATGGTTTACAGATAGAAGTGCGAACTTGGGAGATTGTTCTCAACCCTGTAGATGGAAGTACAATTTAAAATCAGAAATCAGTAATCAGGAAACAGTAATTGGTAATAAGAAACAAATTGTTTTAGAGGAATCGCAACGAAAAGGCAACTACTTCCCAATCGAAGAAGATGAAAATGGAACCTATATAATGAACTCCAAAGATCTTTGCCTAATAAAGCAGCTCAAAGAATTACAAGAAGCCGGAATTGTCAGTTTCAAAATAGAAGGAAGAGCAAAAAGTATCTACTACTTGGGTAACACACTCCATGCTTATCGTGAAGCAATCGATAACCCCAAAACCAATACTGACAACTTGTTTGACGAATTGAATAAAGCACCGAACCGAGGCTTTACAACCGGATTTATATTTGGTGAAGAAACGGTAGAACATAGATTTGAATCATCACAAGAACCAATGACGTGGGAATTTTGCGGCGAAGTGATAGATTACGACTCTACGGATAATGCGGAAACAAAACTATTGAAACTTTTGGTACATAATACAATAAAAGTTGGAGATACAATCGAGTTGGTCGTGCCGAGACAAACAAATACGTCAATAACAATTGATAAGTTGTATGATCATGACATGAAAGAAATAACAGACGCTCATGGTGGACAAGACACCATTGTATTCACGCCAAGTGATTTGATATTACCAGAGAAAACTTTACTCAGACGGAAAATTGAGAAATAAGCGACTTTGAGGTACAATATAAAAGTAAATATAGCAAGTAATGCGAACTATACTATCGTCTAACTAGCTTAATTCGCAGCGTCTATGATCGCATATATAAAGGGAACAATTATTGATAAGGGAGAAACTTACTTTGTGGTGAAAACTGAACAAATCGGTTATAAGATTTTCCCAACTAAAAAAATATTGCTCGAAAACAATATTCATAATGAAGTTGAGTTGCGTATTTATCATCATATAACAGAAAATGCTCAGTCACTGTATGGCTTTACAACAATTGACGAACTCAATTTGTTCGAAAAATTGATTTCCGTTTCCGGCATTGGGCCGAAAACTGCTATTGGAGCCTTTGGTGTCGCTGAAGCCTCGGATATTCGGTCTGCGATCATAAATGGCGACTCATCAATACTCAAGCAAGTGTCAGGGATTGGAACCAAAACGGCTGAACGAGTGGTGCTTGAATTAAAAAATAAACTGTCCGGATTGGTCGGGTTTGACACCAAGACATCGACGGAACTCATGAGTGTCTCTGATTCACTTGAAGCTTTAACCTCACTGGGATACTCAGAACAAGAAGCCCGCCAAGCGTTGCAAAAAGTGCCCGCTCACATTATGACAGCAGAAGAAAAAGTTAAAATCGCATTACAGTTTTTACAAAAAAATTAAACCATGAAAATCAAACACGTACAATTCGCAGAAAAAGAAACATGGAATACTTTTGTGGCTGATTCAGCTATGGGATCTTTTTTACAGACCTATGACTGGGGTGAACTACAAGAAAAACTGGGATATAAAGTCTGGCGATTGGTTGTAACTGAGAGAAGTGAATGGCTGGCGGTAATTTCTTTTTATAAAATTAAGCTAAAATTGGGGCAGAGTATGTTATATGCGCCAAAGGGACCGGTTTTAATCACAAATAAAAAATCACAAATAAATAAAAAAGAAGTTTTTGAGTTGTTGACACACGAAATTAATAAAGTTGCGAAACAAGAGAAAGTTTTGAGTTTTGAACTTGATCCGGAGACAAATGACCCCGCCTGGGTGCAAATATTAGAAGAAAATGATTTTCTAAAAACAAAGATGGATGCCCAACCGAGGCATACATTAATTTTGGATTTAACAAAAACAGAAGCAGAAATCATTGCCAACATGCACAGCAAAACCAGATATAACATTCGTCTTGCCGGTAAAAAGGGAGTAACAGTGACAATTGATAATGACCGATTCAAGGATTTTTGGGATCTATTGAAAAAGACTGAAGCCCGACAAAATATAAACATGCAGCAAGAATCTTATTTCAAGCATCTGCTGCAACTACCATTGGTAAAGTTATATCTGGCGGAAAAAGACGGCAAGGTGATTGCCGCCAACATAATGATTTTTTGCAATAAAACCGCCATATACCTCTTTGGTTCATCAGATTATGAATATAGAAATATCATGGCTCCCCACCTGCTCCAATGGCAAGCAATCAAGGATGCCAGAGATTCTAATTTTGCCCATTATGATTTTTGGGGAGCAGCACCAAAAGACGCCAATGGACGAGAACAAAATTGGGGCGGGTTTACCAGATTTAAAATGGGTTTTTCACCTGATGCGGATATTACCGAGTACATTGGAACATTTGAAAAAATATACAAACCTGGACAATTGGGAGTTTACCGTATCTTGCAAAACATCAAATCGCATTAATTTATCCTTGACAATGACACTTAATTAAAGTACTTTAGAATGAAACCACAACTGAGGAGGATGGGATGTTAAAAAAATTGACTCATAGCTGGATGTTGCAGTGGAATAAATATATCTCATTCAAAATCTTGAATATAACCTGTCTGATCACGATGATTTTGGGCCTAGCTCCGATTCTGCCCGAAGAATGGAGAATACTGCTAAGCTTGATTTTTATTGGTTTTTTAGCCATTAACTTTTTGTGTGTTGCGACGCATCCATCAATCTATAATGTAATGAATTCCGATAACGATGAAAAGGATAAAATCCATCCCAGAGATGAGGAGGGAAAATGATTACAAAATTACTTATTGCCTGAAAACATGAGTGGAGTTATGGCTACTTATTCAAACTGATTAATATTCTAGTTTTGCTGTGTATCCTGTTTCTAATCCTGCCGGTATTTAGTACGGTGATAAAGATTGTCATTGGTGCCATGGGATTAATGGCGGTTGTGACTGTATTAGTCGGTGTGTTTCATACAGCTAAACGATTGTAACTCCCGTAAAATTACGGGATTTTTTGTATTGTAAATTTACAACGGCTATTAATTTTTTAATGCATAACTTGTCATATTTTGAGGCTCTCTAAGTATGCCAAGCCAGCTATTGACAAAAATAAGGGAAAATGTTAATTTTATTCATTGAAAACACCTGGGGACTATGTGCTGGCTGTCAACTTGACGAAATACGGCGTGTCCCCAGGTTTTTTTCAAAAATAACTGGCCGATCCGGACTCTGTGAGAACTCACAATCAACAGACTGTCTGGTTTTGATCTGTATGCAGGGACGACCGAGCGTCTGTTTTTGAACCAAAGTATTGCTATTCCTGCAATTTACGGCTAAAATGGTTGGACGATAACAGGCATGTTGTTAGCAACAATCCTTGCTCTGTCCCACCAATTCAATGAACATGAGCAGATGTTTAGATGTCTGTTCACTTGAACAGCGGTTGTTGTGTCCTATCAATCTAAAATCTCTGGGACGAATCAAGGTTTGTCATTGACAAGGTCCAGCCTGTCTCTGGGTTTGATTTAAAATGACTGAACGCTCGCTTCCCTGTGCTATCGCACGATTGACCCCGAGTTCGGTCATGTTTGAAAATTTTGGCTAGACTGCCAGTGGAGTGTTTGATAACGATGGTCCCACTGTCTAGCTATCAAACAAAAAGAGGACGAACCACTCGTAGTGGAAACACGATATTCGACGTGTCCTCACTGTTCTTTTCAACGCTGACGTAAACATAGATGTAGCAAATACGTATGCTACCGTGTCGGCAAATAATTATGGCAAGGACGGACGAGCTCAGGAGTATTTAAACGCCTGGGTTTGTGTCTGTTCTTGCCGCTTTTCTCTTGGGGTTAACTGCAACTACGTAAATTTGACAGTAAAACCTAGAAGAAAGGTGAGGAAGACTATGGGAGCCATGTGAGAACACACGATCCCCCCTCTGTTTTCCTCACCATAATTTATGAGTAGACGTGTTTTGGTGTGTCTATATAGACGATACAACCCATGTCTGCTCCCCTTTTAATGTCGTGCGCGACTGTAAATTCTGGAGGACGAGATCAGGACTGTTTACTAACCAATGGAACAGTGTCCTCCAAACCCCTTAGCCGGAACTAACGCGGTCTTGTCCCGAGGGACGCATAGTGAGGTGTTCCGGTTTTCTGTATAGTTTGAAAATGAAGGGACCACACCATCTCTGTTTTCGAACGAAGGGAGGTCTGTTCCTTCAAACTGAATCAAAGACGAATGGGACGATGTGTGAAAACACGTATTTCCCATTGTCCACCCCTGTTCTTTGAATTAAATTATCAGGACCATAATCAACGTGTCACTTTGACGCAGTGGAACTTGTCCTGAAATCTATCATGGAGACTACGTAGTGCTTGTTGTAAAAACCAAGAAGCGCCTGTTTCCAAAACTTTGGCAAGAGTGAACGGTGTTCAGACTGTTCCCAAGAAACGAACGAATTCTTGTTTTCTCTTGCCGCTTTTCTCTTGCGACTCAAATCGAGCAGATGGCTAGGAAATGGGAGGCAGAAGAAAGGTGGACCTTAACAATTTAACTTCCCTGTCCAGTAACGGACGCCTGACATACAAACTGTTCTCACGTAGAGAACAAAGGAGGAATCATGGTCAGACACATTGGTATTCGACATCGGGTCAAGCAGACACGTGAAGGTGAAGCCAAGCCGACTCAGGTATGTGTTCTGGTTGGTGATAACGTAACATCTTATGATCTGGCGACTGAGACTGACGAACTGGACTGGGTGCTCGGCCAATTCCCTACTTCTTGGCGACTGGCCACTCAAGCTGACGAGACGGACCTGGTGATTCAGAAGCTCCAGGAAAAGCGGCCGCATCATATTCGCCGCAAGAAGGTGCGCAAGAATCAAGACCCTGAGGCTCTGAATGCTGACGGTTTTGTTGTCGTGGAAGAAAATGATCTTTATTTCCTGCTGGAAATCCCGGCTGAGACTGATGGTCTTGGCCGCGGTGATGTGGTGGCGATGGCACTGGGTGGCTCTGGCGACCGACTGGCTTTTGCTTTGTCGAAGCAGGCTGAATCCTTTGCCAATGGCACCAAGATCATGCGCATCAAGCCCATGGATCTCAAATTCCAGCGGGAAGATCGACTGCAGCGTGACAAGAATGATGATGCTCAGACTCTGGCTGAGTTGGTGCGTGATTATGCTACCCTCTTTTTCAAGACAACTCGCAAGGATCGTGACTTGATTCGCCTGGTTGAGGCCTGGCGGAACCGAGTTGAAGCCATGAAGGCCAGAATCGGATCTGAACAGCGGCTGCGATCACACATGATCGGCAAGATTTTCTGTTCGGAAGAAGGCCAGTATCCTGAAGGCGAGATTGAACTGCTGTATGAAAAAGAAAGAAGCAATGACCGAGTAATCCAGGCTCTGGCTGAAGAGCAGAAGGCTCGTGAGAAAGAAGTGTCAACGCTGCTACGCTCACTGGATGTTTACAATGAACTTTTTGTACCAATCAAGGGTATGGGGCCGATGATTGCAGCTCGAATCATTGTGGCCGTCGGTGACGTCAGACGTTTCCCCACCGCACCGAAGCTCAAGGCGTTTCTCGGAGCACATGTCAAGCGCGGTGGTGAGAATGGTGATCCGTCGCCGAGACTGCAGTTCCCGCGGCGGAGAACCGGAGAGACTGCGAACTGGCATCCGGATGGTCGTCAGGCGCTCTATCTACTGGCAGACCAGTTCAACCGAAACCCTGATTCTGAATGGGGTCAGAAGCTCCGCGAATATAAGGTCAAGGTTCGAGCCAAGCATGGTAATGGCGAACCAGTGATGGTCCGCTCCGGTCTGGTCGATGCATATCGCGCTGCTGAACAGCTGTTCCTGGAAATGTATTACCTTGATGATGTCATTATGGGTCACCGAGAAATCACGAACCTAAAGGACTATGAAGCTTGGGTCAAAGACCTAATGCATCAGTGTTTGGCTCTTGATTATGAAAAGTTTGATGAAAATGATATGGGTACTTTGGAAGAAAAGCTCAAAGCTCTCACGCCAAAGGATGAAGGCAAGATGATCTCTATCTATTCCAACGGTCACATTCATCGCATGGCTTCATGGAAAACGGTCACCAAGTTTGTAGAATGGCTGTGGCGTGAGTGGACTCGCCTGGAAGAACGTAATCGGTAATTTGCCATCGTCTCTGCAACGATTGTTATTATGTGTTTAAAAACCTATTAACTGTCTCAAAATTATCCATTACATAATCAGCAGATAAACGAGAACAAACCTCTGGATATTCACTCGAACGAGAAAGCTGTTGTTCTCGTACCACTTCGATAAACAGTAAATCGGGAACGTTCTGGCTCCTGTTATATAATGAATTGTTGCATGTTCCCGATTTACTCTCAGAAAACTAAAAACGACCGGGCTCTTGCACTGTGACGAATAAGCGAATGTTTCCGCAATCTCGTGGGACTACGGAACCCCTGTTTCAAGACGATGCATCGCATGTCCCGACTTTGGAATATACGATCAGGACAAAGCACGACATGTTTGAAAACGACCTTTGCCTTGTTCTGAACTGTTGATTGCGGAGCGTCAATGTTCTGTCCCCGATGGACGCAGGGAGAAGTGCTCCAAATACATTAGAGACTATGAAGTAGATGTCGTCACAAACGACTAGAACGATCATGTCTCACCTAAACGAAGTAATAACTTCGTTTTTTTGTTTACCTTGACATAACTAGTAAAATACTATAAAATACATAGTCCGATCTTTTCCTTCCAGCAATTACCACCACTGCAGGAGTGCAACATGAAAACATTGAGTCGATTTCTGCGAAGACTGCGAAGAGGTCTGGGAAGCGGACTTTGGGGTAAGGTCATCCGTAAATACCCGATTCACTTTTCGGTGACGATTGCGCTGATGGTTGCGAACTTCTGGCTGCCGCTCTTGGTAATTCCTAGTGTGCTTTCAGCGGTATTGCTGGTTCTTCGTATGGTTGCCGATCAAGTAAGACCTAACTGGTAAAATCTAATCTGTAAATAGCATAAACATGTGCTATTTTTTGATACTTCAAATATGGAATAAGTAATTGTGGTATAATATATTTGTAAACAAAAATTTTCCAATGATAAAAACAAAAATAAAAAATTACACATTATTTTCTCTTTTTTTGATAGTGCTGAATACTATTTATTTTTATATTTATTTTTTATTACTCGATAGCAGCGTAACGTTACTATCGATTTTGTTTTTATTGTTTGGAGTTCTCAGCTACACTTTATTTATTCATTTTTTCCGAGGATTGGTGTGGGAAATTATCAATTATCTTCTTATTGGTCTTTACTTTTTATTTACATTGGTGAACTTTGCCTATTTTAAGATTTTTGATACATTCACTTCATTAAAAGGAACCGGAGTTGAACAGATAAACACATCTTTGCTGTCTCTTTTGAGTGATTATTTCTTTTTAGTGCCCATTTCATTATACTTATTTTCCTTAATCACTTTTGTTGCAATCGTTTTTACTATAAAAAAATACGATACAAAAAGAGAAGCGGCGAAAGGAGAGGTTTTATTTCAAAATACAACTATTTTATACAAGAATAAACGTAATTGGGCGGTACTGGCTCTAATCGTTGTCGCTTTTGTCGGTGTAAATCTGTTAGCTTTTTGGTGGACCAACTATACGGCACAAAGACCCAAAGATTCATGGTGGAATGTCAGTGAACAAACCATTGATCTAGGTATTTGGGGACATGTATACAACACACTACTGGCAAAAAATCTGAATAATAAAACTCCACTTATAAATACAAATTTTCTCGAAAAATCGGAATATATAGAGGCAAATAACTTAGCAAAAACGAAATTACTTTATCAAGAAATAAAAAAACTTAGTCAAACATCGTCAACTCAAGAATTACCTAAGCTCACGGATAAACCCAACGTGATCGTAATTCAGCTAGAATCAATCGGACAGTTTGCACTGGACAATGAACCCTCTGTAATGCCATTTCTCAAGTCTTTAATGGAGACACATCCAACTGTAAAAAATTTTTACGCCAATAGTTGCGAAACCATAAATGCGGAGTTTTCAACCTTGTGCAGTTTTTGGCCTGATTCATACGAACCAATTCCATATTCTCATTTAGATAAAGACTATTATTGTCTACCTCAGGTTTTACAAGAAAGATATGGATATGAAACGTATTTTTTCCATGCCAATGAACCGGAATTCTGGCGCCGAGATGTTTTGGCACCAAAATGGGGTTTTAATAATATTTTTCAAACACCACCGATCAAGAAAAAAGCTTATGATGGCGTAGTTCTAGACAAAATGCTGACACTAACACAGGCCGAAGATAAGCCATATTTTGCATATGTGGTTACCTTTAACAGCCATTCACCTCACAATCAAGAATTAATTGACTATCATAAACAAACAAACGGCTTTACAATCACACCATTTCAAGGATCAATTAACGATAATTTTGATTCAATTGAAATAGACGAAGAAACCCTACGAAATTATTTTGGTTTCTTGAAATCAACCGATGACATGCTAAAAGATTTCTTTGCCAAAGCGGAAAAGCTCGGGGTGTTGGATAATACAATTATTCTACTACACAACGATCATCGATACTATAATTTTACTGATGGCACACTGGAAGATTTTTATCTTTACAATCGCCTGCCTATGACCATGATCTTTCCAGGTGACAACAACGTTAATTTCCCAAATGTAGCCAGTCACATTGATTTGGCGCCAACACTACTGCAAATGGTTGAGCAGGAAAATTATAATCAGCCAGACAACTTTATCGGAACCAGTCTGTTTGATGAAAATTTCAAACCGCAGGCAGTTAACAAATGTCTAAGCAACGTATATTTCGTTGATGAGAAATCAATTATTCAAGGCAATGCGAAAACCGAACAATATACTTTTTCTTTGACGCCGGATAATTTTCAGGATGAACAAAAACAGTACTGGCAAGGATTTTTCAATGAGTTGATAAAAGTCAGTGACGATACTTTATTTGGCAATGAAATAAAAAAAACTGAATAAACAAATTTTGGTACTAAAACTGGCAAAAATACTTTTATAAATTCAATCTTGTGCAAAAAGGATAACATTTTACTGAGTGTTGTCTTTTTTTTCTCTTATAATTAAGACATGAAAAACATCAAGAAAAATAATGAGTTACCATACTTTGTGACCATTGATGTTTTCTACAAATATCCGTTGTTCAATAACACAAAATTTGCTGAGATACTATTGGATAACACAATTTACGATCAAAAAAGTTGCGATTCGATCTTTTGTCTTGGGCAATCATGCCAACACATGTGCACATGATAATAAAAACTAGCAATGACAAAAATAATATCTCAAAAATTATCCAGTTGATTAAATATTGAACGGCCAGAGATATCAAGCAGACAGGCGAATCTCCCAACCCAACCCGACTGCCAGGCAGTCGGTTGGGTGGGAGAAGTTATAACGTTTCGACATATAGACGACATGCAAACTCAATTTGGCAGCAGAGTTTTTATAGAAGAATTTTTAATGATGAGTATAATCTTGAGCGTGCTCTCAACTATGTCATCAACAACCACACTAAACACAATCTCCCAGATAACTTTGGCCAGATCCCACAAACTTATTTTGATCAAAAACTAATTTATAAACTGTTATGAATAAGTCCAGCAAAATTTTCTTCTTTTGGCTCTTTTTCTTGGCTGGTATATTTATTAGCAATTATTTTTTAATTAATTCCCACTTTATATATGTACTGTGTGTTTTTGTTCCAATTGCCCTGCTGATTATTCGACAAAAAATGATGGCCGTACTCCTATTCGCTTTAATCATTGGTATCTGGCGCCTGCAAATCGACATCCCCACCATAAATACAGGCCATATTGCATACTATATTGATCAAAAAATAACTTTTGAAGCCATAATATCAGAAGTTGACACTCGAAGTGATCATGTAAAATTGACAGCTGAGACAGAATTCATAATTATAAATAAGCAAATCAGTAATGTGCGCGGAAAAATATTGATAAAAAATAGTTTGTATCCCAAATACAACTATGGTGACAAAATTCAGGTAGAATGCAAAATCGTAAAGCCCGAACCAATTGAAAATTTTCGTTATGATCGATATTTAGCACGTTACAATATTTATGCGACCTGTTATCAACCGAGAATTCAAGTAATCGCAACCAATCAAGGTAATTATGTTCTGGCGGCAATATTAAATTTTAAAAAAAAGATCGAGAATATTATTAACAAAACTATCCCTGAGCCACAGGCGGCTTTTTTATCCGGAATCTTGCTTGGGACAAGAACGGGAATCCCTCAAAATCTGCTAGACAAATTCAATACTACTGGGATCACTCATATAATTGCCATTTCCGGCTATAATATAACAATAATTGCCACGATTCTGATGAATTTAACCTTGGCTTTGTACATACCAAGGAAAAAAGCTTTTTGGCTGATATTAATTACCATAATCGCATTCACAATTCTAGCGGGAATGAGCGCCGCCGTAGTGCGAGCCAGTATTATGGGTATGTTAGTGTTGTATGTAAAATATTTGGGACGAAAATCTTCTACGACTAACATTCTAATTTACAGCGCCACGCTAATGTGTCTCATCAATCCAAAAATTCTGCGAGATGACGCTGGCTTTCAATTGTCATTCATGGCGACTATTGGTCTCATATATTTTGAGCCAATTGTCAGTAAATATTTTCAGTGGGTAACTCCAAAATTTGGGATCCAAGAAAATTTTGTCTGCACCATATCAGCCATAATTTTAACTACTCCATTGATTCTCTATCAATTTGGGCGGCTGTCAATCGTGGCCCCGATTGTCAACTTGTTGATTTTGTCGATAATTCCCCCAATTATGCTAGTAGGATTTATTCAAGTAATCTTTGGAGCCATTTCAATCTCCCTGGGACAAGCAATCGGACACATCTCCTGGCTAATGATGGAATATATTATTCAAATTGTGAATGTTTTTTCATCTTGGATATGGGCTTCAATCAATATTCATTTCAATGTTTATTTAATGCTCAGTAGTTATCTGCTCATTTTTTATTTAATAAAAAAGAAAAAATATGTACAAACACAAGAGAATCTTATTCATTAGCTTATTCATAATTTCGGTATCAATTTCATACTGGTATTTTCATAATCAAATTTTTTTTCTGCTACAAAATATCAGTCCGACAGTCGAAGGTGAAAAGTTATTGTCAGTATCGTTTCTAGATGTGGGCCAAGGAGATTCCATATATATTAAAACTCCGGATCAAACAGACATATTAATAGACGGCGGACCAGATAATAAAGTTCTAAGTGAACTTGGCGAAACCATGGACTTTTGGGACCATCAAATCGACATTATGATTCTCACCCATCCTCACGCTGATCATATTGTGGGTTTAATTGAAGTCCTAAAACGCTATGAAGTTCAATCGGTTTACTATACTGGCGTGATTTATCCAAGCCGAGAGTATGTAATTTGGCTTAGTTTAATTGAAGAACAAGACATCCCATTGTTTGTGGTAACCAAGGAGTTTGAATTGAGACTGGCTGACAAGACCGAACTGGATTTCTTGTATCCAAATAGAGACATTACTCATGAAAGATTTGAAGAAGTTAATAACTCATCTATTGTGACTAAATTAATTTACGATCAGACTTCATTTTTATTTACCGGAGATGCAGAAAAAGAAGTGGAAGCAGAACTGATTGAACGTGATATTAATTTACAAGCAACTGTTCTGAAATTAGGACATCATGGGAGTAATTCATCCAGCAGCGAAGCTTTTTTACAAGCTGTCAATCCAAAGTTGGCAATAATCCAAGTTGGAACGAACAATAGCTTTGGTCATCCGCATTTAATTACATTAAAAAGATTAGAACGAATTGGAATGCCAATATTGAGAAATGATTTTGAGGGAACAATTAAACTCGAAAGCGATGGAATCAATATTTATAGAAATTATTCTAATTAACTTAATTAATCTAATTACTCTAAATAATAACCAATAAACAAATGTCAAACAAAGAAAAAAATAATAGTCGTAAATATGACTTGGAGGAAAGAACTGCATCTTTTGGAGAGCAAATCATTAAACTTGCAAAAATTATACCTTATAATCCTGTTACTCAGAGACTAATTCCTCAACTTGTTGCGGCTGGAACTAGTATAGGAGCAAACTATTGCGAGGCAGATGATGCTGTCTCACCAAAATACTTCAGAAATAAAATTGGGTTTTGTAAAAAGGAAAGCAGAGAAACAAAACATTTTTTACGAATGCTAAAAATTGCCACCCCAAGACTAAACGAAGAAATTAATATTTTATTGCAGGAAGCAAGAGAATTAAATTTGATTTTCAATTCTATTTTTATTAAAGTAAACAGAAAGTTGGAATAATTGGCATTACTTTAGGTAAATTAGTGTAATTAGAATAATTAGATCAATTTATTTTTTATCTTGAAAAATAAAAAAAATGGTTTGTTAACCATTTTACGAAGAAAATTCCTTGCTCAACATGCTGGCACACTGATTGTAAATCATCACTACACCGGCGATCAATAAGCCAGACCAGAATCCAACGCTGACAATGCCAACGATTAGAATAAATGTCGTCGCCAGACCGGTCCAGAACCGCTTCATGGCGCCAGAAACTGAGGGACTTTTACCTAGCAAGCTCAAAAGTAAAGTAATGACAATACCTCTCATCAGCAAGCCATCAATAAACAAAGCGAGAATGCCATTGGAAGCAATAATAATAACCACAATAGAAGGTACTCCAATAATAATGGCCTCGAACATTTTAACATTGTCAAGTTTCGTGTCATCAGTACCGGCATCATACATCAGAAGATTGAAGATTAGAGAAAGAATTGATCCCATACTCAGGAAAACACAGATGTAATCAACAACCTTCCAATCGGCAAGTGAAGCAGAGTCATAAACCCCATTGAACCAAGGCACAATATCAAAGACTGACTTAGCACTCAAAATACTAGCTAGGAAGATGGTCACACCAATGATTATAAAATCAATGATCGCCTCTTTCAAACGATACACATTGACCTTGGTGGCAGCAAAAAGGATGGTGTTGTAAGCCAAGTGAGCTACAATAGAAGCGACCAATCCGTGCTTCACAAAGATATACGAAAAGAAGACACCGACAATAAACTGGGGCAATACCATATAGATTTTTCGCTTATCTTTTCTATCTTTGAAATTCAACAGATGGATCAAACTCCACAAACTATTTCCGATAATCAAGAAGGTGTAAAAGCCAACTGTACCACTGGCTGGGAACATCTCGGGAAGAACCCCAAGAAACAGCCATCGAGCCACAACCTCTTCCAAGGCAATCAGAATGACAAAATTTTGGAAGTGATAATCTGCATCTTGATGCAAAGCAAAAATATCATCCAGAGCATGCCCACCAACATTTACTCTCAAGATATACTTGAACAACAAAAAGATGGTCATTGAAATGATAAAGGTAACACTGGCAATCAATAGAAGAGCTGGTAAAGAACTGAGAAACCCTTGATCACTGCGCGAAATTTCTGCAACCCCTCCGGTAACAAATACGCCAAATTCATTGAAAATACTGATATAAGGTGAGAAAAACAAACCAATACCCAGCATAACCAAAAAAGTCGTGTACTTTGACCAAATTCGTTGCTTTTTGAGTAGCTCCATTCGTGTCCTCCTGTTTTGGGTCTTGAACACTACTTTTTAACATAATGAGTTAATTTTGTCAATAGCATGGTTTACAAGCGCTTAATTCTTCGCTATAATAAAAGCGTTTTAACCATAATTTTAAATTTTATGAAAGAAAAATCTCTAGTTCTCATCAAACCAGATGGTGTACAAAGAGCTTTGGTGGGAGAAATTATTGGCCGATTTGAGCGCTGCGGACTAAAAATCATTGGTTTGAAGGTGGTCAAGGCAACTCAGGAAATTGCCGGTGAACATTATGCCAATGATGAAAAATGGCTTTTGAGTGTCGGTGAAAAAGCGATTGAAGCCGCAAAAAAACGAGGTGATGAAGTGACTGAAACCGCCATGGAAATCGGACAACGCGTTCGTAATCAACTGATGGAATACATTGCCATGTCTCCGGTCATTGCGATATGTATTGAAGGACATAATGCAGTAGCCAAAATCAGAAAATTGGTTGGTGGTACAAATCCACAAGATGCTGAACCAGGTACTATTCGCGGAGATTATTCAATCGACTCATTCAAAATGGCTGATCAATCAGGCCGGCCAATTCAAAACCTAATTCATGCATCCGGAGAAGTGGCAGAAGCGGAACGAGAAATTAAGATCTGGTTCAAAGATGAAGAATTGTTTGACTGGGAACGAGCGGATGAAGCTCTTATTTATCGAACGGTTTAAGATAAAAAAAAGCCTCCATTCTGGAGGTTTTTTATTTGCAAACATCAAGGAAATAGAGTAATATATGGTCAATGTGTCATTTAACAATTTTCAAAACATTCTCCAGAAAGGAGCTCGGAATGGACATTGAATATGGAGTAATGGTCAACCCCAAAGCGGGCAAGGGTTACAAACAGTTGGCACCGTTACATAAACTGTCCAGAAGTAGACTTTATGAAGACATTATGTCGTTTAACATGACAAATCATGTTGATGAAATCAAACCAACAATTTTGAAACTGATCAATGAATATGGTGTAAAATTTATTTTTGTTTTCGGTGGAGATGGAACAGCTCAAAAAATCGTCAACATTGTCATCTATGAGTTCTTGCGTGGAAGAATCAAATACATCCCAAAGATCATATTGCTGGGTGGTGGTACACAAAAAGCAATTTTCCAATGGCTGGGCTGGCGGAAAGAAAAGCCGGAAGATATTTTTCAACGGGTAGTGCAATCGCCATTTGAGCAGTTGCCGCTGCGTAAATTGAGACCCTTGCAAATCACCTTTACCAATGCTGATAAAAATCGAGAAGAAACTCACTATGGCTTTATTTTTATCATGGGAGCGATCAATCGAGTAATTGAATTGTATGACTCAGAAGGAAAATCATTTCTTAATGGTTTAAAACATGTTGGCCTGGGTGCGATTGCAAGCTTGATCAAAGTTCCCAGAAAACACGCAAAATTGATTCATCAATTCAAGGCTAAAATGTCAGCCAACAATTTGCTATTGCCTCAGAACAATCCACTCAGTGTGGTTTGCAGTGTAACGGAAAGTCTCCTCTTTGGAATTGAACCATTTGTGGGCCGAGCGGAAAGCAACCAGTTTTATGCGCTGTGTTATTCGATTCCACCTTGGGCTCTGTCTCCGCTAATTCCAGTAACCGTCCGCGGTAGCTATGTGCCTCCAGGAGATTTGTTCCTAAATAGACCGGTATTCACCTTTGAATTGACACCTGAAGATGAAAGAACATTTTTTATTGATGGAGAATTTTATAATGCTGAACCCGGTTCGCCAATCTCAATAAAATTGGGACCGGAGATTGAAATGGTCTCCTACTTTTAACCTCTTAACACAGAGGTTTTTTTGACTTGAAAAACTTATAAATATGAGGTAGAATATAAAAAGATTTCTGGCTGTTGCGTAATTGATAGCGCGTGTGCCTGGTCCCGAACTTAAATATACCGGAGTATAGCGCAGTTGGTAGCGCGTGCGCCTGGGGGGCGTGAGGTCGTCGGTTCAAGTCCGGCTACTCCGACCATTTTATTTAATTTTTACTGCGGGGTAAAGGGGCGTTCTTGCCATGTAACATATGCTACATGGCGGTCGCTGGTTCTCCGCCGAAGGACGGACTCGTCCTCTGGCAAGAAGTCCAGTCAGCCCAAGACTATTAGCCGAAGTGGCGAAACTGGTAGACGCGCATGGTTCAGGGCCATGTGGGGGCAACCCCGTGGAGGTTCAAGTCCTCTCTTCGGCACCAGCCTTCGCTCGATTGCATCGAGCTACGGCTGGCGCAGCCATTACAAGTTGTAATACTTTATGCGCTTAACTTAAAGCTTTCTTGAAGATTATTGTTAACAATATTATGAAAACAGAGTTTGAAGCCACATTTATTGATATCAACACAAATGACATTCGTCACCGACTGCAAGAAATCGGGGCTGAATTGGTTCGACCGGAAACTTTGATGCGTAGAGTAAATTTTTTTCCACCTCAAGACGATACTTCCGGATGGATGAGAATCAGAGATGAGGGAGATAAAATCACTTTGAGCTATAAACGGTATTTGGGTTGGGAAAAAAAAACCAAGGACACAATCAATAACCAACAAGAAATTTTTTTGATCATCAATGATTTCGATGAAGGAATTAAACTTTTGGAATCAATGGGAGCTAAAAAGAAATCTTATCAAGAGACAAAACGTGAAAGTTGGAGACTGGGTGATGTGGAGCTGGAAATTGATACCTGGCCAGGCTTGGATCCTTACTTGGAAATTGAAGCCAAGGATGAAGCAACGGTTAAAACCATAACAAAACGACTTGATTTGGATTATTCTAAAGCAATCTTTGGTCCGGTTGGTCTAATCTATGAAAAAAAGCTGGGGATTCCACATCGAATAATAAACAATGACACACCGGAAATTACATTTGATAATCCGCCACAACCATACAAATAATTTTGAGATAAAAAAAGTCCATTAATATTCTAATGGCTTTTATATTTTATAAAGAAACTACTGAGAGTCAAGACTGTCAAGACCGTTGTCAATAAATAAACTCCTTCACTGGGCTATTTTAGTAGAAATTAACGAGTAACACTAATTGTCGCACTCTCTTCAGCGTCGGGAGCGGAAACGGTTATGCGACCATTGACTGACTTGGAGATCTCATAACAAACTCCATTGGCATTACAAGTACCACTTGGGTCTGTTGGTATGGCGGTGATAAATTCTTCACTCGCAGTCAAGACTGATAAATCAATTAATCCAGTACAGGTACCACCGGTCATACAAATCTCTGTGGCCGACGTGGTAATACTGGCTGGAACAGTACCATTATTATCCAGAGCATATTGATATGACGCATTGAGAATAGTATTGATATCAACCCAGCGCTGGCTGTTTCTGGTTTCAGCTAATTGTTTTGCAGGATTAAGCGCGAGAATCACAATGCTAGCCAAAATAGCAATAATGGCCACTACTAACAATACTTCCAATAAAGTAAATCCTTTTTGTTTTTGCATAAGTGATTAAATATTTATAATTTACTATCGTGTTACCTCAATAGTTTCACTCAATTCAGCATCAGGGGCACACACGGTAATTCGATTATTGTTTGATTTTATAACATGATAACCAGCACCACTGGCAGTCGCTCCCGTTGGGTCCTGAGGAATTGCAGTTAAATAAAGTTCGCTATTGGTAAGGACGGACAGATCAACCAACCCAGTGCATCCAGATCCGGTGTTACAAATTTCATAGGTAATAGCTCCTTCACAGTCACCAGCATTAGGAATGCTGGCTGGGATCTCGCCATTATTGTCGATGGAATATTGATAAACACCATTCAAAATAGTGTTGACATCAACCCAACGCTGACTATTATTTGTATCAGCTAATTGTTTTGCAGGATTAAGGGCAAGGATCACAATACCAGCCAAAATAGCAATAATGGCCACTACAAGTAAAACTTCCAACAAGGTAAATCCTTTTTGTTTAAACATAATTCACATTTTATTCTTCAGATATATTATAACACATTTTTATCTATAACACATCAACCAACTGAGTAAATTTGAAATATTAATTCGTGACCTCTTGCCAGTCTGAAACTGTAATCGGATCAACATCAGTCAGTAGCACCTGAACATCGCGAACTAGTGTATTAACTGTACCAGTTGAATCTATCTGTCTAGCCGTTCCTCCGGTATTGGTGACCGTATAAGAACAAGAATCAGAAGAAAAATTAATGGCGGCGGTTCCGGTATAGGTGCTGTTTTTGCGAACTCGCTCAAGTGCCTCCTCGGCACAGGTATCGGCATACGCCTTGGCTTGAACTGATTGACTTATAATAATTGAATTTTTTGTCATTGAAATACCGCGTAATAAAACAGAAACGGCAATCGCCGCCCCGGCCATACCGACAATCAAAACCGTGATCAAGGCGACATATCCTTGCTGTAAACGACGAGAATTCCGGCAACTAACGAAGACTGGCAGCGGTAGTAAATGTTTTTTGATATTCATATTCTTGTGTACCTTCTGGATTGACGTGAGTCAAAGTAAACTCAACGAGAATCAACCCTGGTGTATTATCACGGGAATAATTATAAAATGTAAGACCAGAAACTTCTACAACTGATGAATTGAGATCAATGGCTGAACCAGCGCCAAACTGAACCTGGAGAGTTGTACCACTCAAACTAAAGGTGGTGGGATCATTCCCAGCATCAACCACGTCCAAGATTAAACTTGATCCGCTGGTGCCAATCGTTGGAGAAGTGATCGCCTGAGAATTTCTAATCCCTTGAGAAATATACTCAATCGCTGCAGTTCCTTGCCCTTCAACCTCTCCAATCACTTGATTTTTAGCCCGAAGCTGCATAAAGGTAAATAATAAGGTAGCAACGGCACCCATAATAACCGAAAGAATGCCAATATATAATATCAGTTCAATCAAAGTAAAGCCTGAATTGTGATTGTTTTTTTTCATAATTTAATTGTAATTAACCCGAATTTCCTCCAATAACGGAGTATCACCGGCATCGCTCGATAATTCAACCCGATATTGTACCCACTGATTACCATTTAGATCAATTGGAACCAACGAGCCATTTGGATCAGTAAAATATGTTCCTGAACCGGTAGCACCAAACCAATCGGTCCAGGTTCCTGGACTGCCGACGTTATCGGGTGCAGACCTAAGCTGGACTTTGATATCACAATTGGGATCACAGCTGGCAACATTTTCATCCCATTCAATAACTTGTACTGACATCCCCCCGCCCATATCATAGGCCGACGAAATTAGATAGCCAAATGGTTCAAAAATAGTAACAGCAAATCTAAAGCCGCCAATATCTAGGTTGTCATCACCGGAAGACCAGCTCGTACCACTATCAGTACTGGCTGTATAATAGGCGGAATTGCCGCCAAAGTTGACACCGTTTAAGACTGCAGTGTTGTCATGATAAATAGATTTGACCAAATAATGTTTTTGAGAAACAGAACCAGGAGATGACAAGAAGACTCGGTATGAATTACCAGAAACCAGAGTAATAGGATTGACAAAGGTGTAAGTCTGCCATCCATATGATTGACTACTGATGTCAGCATCCGTGCCAATGATCCCGGTGGCTAATGAAGTAGCATTGGTGACATCATACAAAGTAACATGAAGGCTATCTGCCGGTCCCTCATTATTCTTTGAGACAAAAAAACCAACATTGGACACAATCTGACTATCAGCACCAATCGTAATTTCTTCGCCATAAAAAGCGGTGCCATAAATCTGGCGTTCTGTCAGTCCATGATACGGGTTGCCCTCATGTGTTGTATCAATAAAATCCAAAACATAGATTGGCTGCCAACCTTCTGGGGTCCAAGTCGTACCGCTATCAGCGGAAGTTAAAATGTTTTGGTCTAAATTGTCAGCATTATCAAATGGCTCAAGAAAATTGTCCGGCTGGGATACTCTCAACTCGATTGAGTTGGCGGCATTAATTGTTCCAACTTGATATAGAATCACTAAATGATATGTTGTTCCGGCGGTCAAGCTGGCATTTTCATTCAATGAAATTGTCTGCCAACCGGTAGTTGTCGCTTGATAATAGCCATAAGCCGAGTTGGTAGAACCAAGCCATGCGCCTGATGGTTCTCCGGCATTGTCACTTTGCAATCCATATTGGTATGTGGGGCTGATTCCTTTTTCTTGCTCCAAATAAACACGTAGAGCATTTACGCTATTTGTGTTTTGAGCCGTAAAACGAAAATCGATCCAATCGCTGCTACTGCTGAGCACGCCGGCTCCGATGGTATTTTCAATAACAAAGCGATTGCCATAATAATTCAATGATTGAAGATTATATGAAACAGATACAGAATCCAGTTTGATAAATTGACTGCCATTACTAACCAAAAAAGCTTTAAACATCAACTTTTGATTGGTGGCAGAAAATTGATCGATATAAAAATTGACATCAACAGCCGTATTATAATCAGTTGCACCAACTACCGCTGACCAAATAGCCCCATCCCAATAATACCAGGTTGTGCCATCATCATCAGACAACTGATAATAAATTTCACCGCCATTTTTGATGGCCACTTCAGAAAAACCGCTCCAACTGTCAATGATAAATAATGATAATGATGTTGAATTATTAATTGTTGGAGAATCACTGGCGTAGCTGCCAACAAACCATTGAAGATCAACATTGTCAAAACCAATTTGGAATGGTCCGGTCGCTGTTGGCGGAGTTTCCAACCAAAAAGCAATCTTCAAATAATATGTCCCGGCAGTAGTCACGGCTGAGGCAGCGTCTATTGTACTAGCGCCCGTCCAGGCCTCCTCTGCAGTGACGGAAATTGAACTGCCAACCTGTGTCGTCGGGGTGCCAGAAGCCGTATCAATATAAATTCGGATTTGAGCCACGTTTGGAGTGCCGTTGAAATCTAAAACTTTGTAATCAAAATCAAGACTAACATTTGGATTGGGATCGGTGGTGGTAAAGGGTTGTTCCCAATAACCTCCAACCTGATCATTGCTGCCGGCAATAAAAGCAATATCTCCAAAACTGGTTGGATTACCATTTGAGGTTTGCCTTGTTCCAGTCGGAGTGACTTCACCAGGGTTAACATCCCAGGTATTAAAAGACCAAACCGGTGTTGGTGGAGTAAATCCGACATTTACATTATCGAGCTGAACCAATTGGGTGCCGTCACTGGACAAAAAGGCTTTGAAGGATATTTGGTTATTTAAAATAGAAAAAGTACTGATATTTGTATCCACGACCGAAGCAATATTGTAATCAGTAGCACCAACTACAGCGGCCCAGGCTGAGCCATTCCAAAACTGCCAAGTAGCACCATTGTCATCTGATAGTTGATAATATATCTCTCCACCATTTTTGGTGGCAGTCTCGGTAAAGCTATTCCAGCTTTGAACATCTTCGATTGAATGTGACACCGTCGGATAAATTGACGAATTATCGGTAGGATAACTACCTGAAACTAACTTTTCCCAAGTAACCTTAGCGTTGTCATATCCAGAAATTATTGGGCCGGTGTTGGCATTGGGAGAATCATTCCAAACCGCCAGTTTGAAATAATAAGTTCCTGAGGTCGAAGCAATGGAAGAACAATCTATGCTTTGAATTCCTGACCAGCTGGTGGTGCCGGCACGAGTCCCTGAAGCCCAAACCTGAGTCCCAATAGTCGGCGCTCCAGCGGCTGAATCAAGAAAAACATAAAGTTGATAATCGTCCATACCGCTCGGAGCTGTCCACTGAACGACACTCCAGTCAAACTTACAGGTAACGGTGGCTCCATTTTCAGTAATACTTATTGGTTGCTGCCAAAAACCACCAACCGTGTCATTTCTAGAGTTGGAAGGAACGTTTATATTTACATAACCGGCCGGATCACCTCCAGTTGATTGCCAGGTACCGGTTGGAGTAACCTCACCGCCACCGTTGTCCCAAGTACCGAAAGTCCAACCACTGGAATTAGAAATAAACTCAGAGTTGGTCGTGGATCCGGACACTGTGGTTGTACCAGAATGTAATTCGGCTGAGCCACCGGTTATTTCAATCTTTGTATTGTCATAAGTATAATTTCCAGGTGTTGTAAAAGTCCAATCAAAGCTGGTGGCGGTCGTATATTCAAAGCCATCATCCAAAGTTTGTCCAGAATTCCCTCCACCGCCGTTTATGAGCTCGGTATAACCGCCGGTAACCTCGATTTTTGTATTGTCGTAAGTATAATTGGTCGAAGTATCAAAAGGCCAGGTATAAGCTGACTCCCCGTCGCTGTCCTGTCCAAGAGAAATTTGGTCTGCAATCGTATCATTGATACTGTCACTACTATCATACATAGTAGTATCTACCCATTGGGTCTGGCCCGAGCCGCCAATCCAGTCGGTTTGCGTCCAATTGGTGGAACCCCAATTGGTGAAATACTTTGTTTTGACAATATCAATATTTACCCCTGGCCATTTGTCATAACTGACCGTAACGGTAGCTTGTTTGCTGTGAACATCTGAGTGATCACCAGGACAAGTGGCCAAATTATCAGAACTATCGCGACAAATATCTGAAAATGTCAGATATCGAGTATAGACATCTACCACATCTGACGTTCCTTCACCAAGGAATTCATACTGACCGGCAGTCAGCTGCAAACCGGTTTGGGTAAATTCGATTTCATTCCAAGCATCATCACGAATATTACGAAGTATTTCAAATGTTTCTTCGGCTACAAGATCGGCTCGGTAACGATTACCGGCAAGCTGAACACTTTTTTGAGCGTCGATAAAAGCAGTCGAAAATGTGGCAACAAAAAGAGACAATACTGCCCCAGCCAGTAATGCCTCAATAATAGTAAAACCTTGCTTCTTAGTAGGAAACAAGACCGATTTCATTGATTGTGATAGTTTTGCTAACATTGTTTTCCGCTGACGTAAAAGTGGTCGCCCCAGTTGTCGATGGGATTCCATACAATTGGCTAAATGTAACCTCGGTAATGCCGGTGACATCAATAATCGAACCAAATGTCGTAATCTCATCAAAGGTTGTGTCACGAGCCGCATAGGTAGTGCCCTGGAATAAAATAATTTGCTGATTTTGAATCGCCACACCCCAAGGGCTGTCTGAAGCTCCGGATCGAGACAAAAGTTGAGCACGACGAAGACTGGAAGCAAGATCGCTGGTAACAAGAGCCACATCATTGCTCAAAAAAAATGAAAGATATACCGGTGTAGTAAAAGCGGCCAGTATGGCAATCAGTGTAACACTGAGTAGCACTTCAATTAATGTAAATCCCTTGGTATGACTCATTTTAGACTCGATTAAAATTACCAACCAGCCCATATATGGGTAAAATGACAGCTAAAGCGACAAATAAAACCCCCAACCAGACAATAACCAGTAATATTGGTTCAAGAACTACAGCTAAATTTTTAGTAGTATTTTCTGTTCTGGCTTCAAAATTTTCGCCAATTTTTATAAATGTTTCTGGCAAATTACCAGATCTTTCACTGGAAATTATCATTTGCTGAATTGATGTTGGAATCAATTTTCTGGATTTTTTAAAATCTAAAAAAACTTGCTGGAATGACTCTCCATCAGTAATCCCCAAGGTTAGTGCACTATACAATTTTCTAAATCGATAATGCGAAGCTGACGTTTGAAGTGATGATAACGCCTCGTTTATGGGTAAACTGGCTTCTAGCAATGAACCCATAATATATCCCATGCGAGCTAATTCTAGTTCCTTGATCAAAGTGCTGACACCTGGAACTTGAAATAAAATCGCTTGGCCAATAATTTTTGTTTTAGGAAAAAAGAAAACAAAATAAATAATCAATATAAACGTAATAATAATAGACGGAACAGCGATACTACCATACAAACGAAAAAACTCGCCTATATTCATAAAAACTCGGGTAATGAATGGCAAATCAACCTTGAGTGATTTAAAAACGGTCGATAAACGGGGTAAAATAAACCAAGCGACACCAAGTCCAATAATAAAAGTCAGACCTAACACAAAAACAGGATAAAGCATGGCCGAGCGAATTTTTGACTTGAACATCTTGTCGTTTTGCTCTTGCAAAGCAATGGAATTAAGATTTTGACTCAAAGTACCACTTTCCTCACCCAACCGGAGCAAGGCAATAACATAAGCTGGGAAAATGTGAGATTCATTCAAGGCTTTCCAAATGGGCATACCCTCACCGACCTGAATAATCATACGATCGACCAAAGTCTGCATACGTCTGGTTTTAATCTCCGGACGTAGAGCCCGAAGCACAGTTTCGATATCAATACTGGCGGCCAACAACATTGATAGATTCTCAACAAAATACATCTTATCTTCACCAATACCAAAATTGAGCAGTGGCCTAACGGCTCGTTCTAAAAATTTTAGAATCTTTAACGACGACTTTGCTTTTTTTTGATTCTTTTTTTTGATTGTGACTTTTTTACTTTTTGCTTTAGCCATAATAATTATTCTGGCTTGGCAACGCGAAGCACTTCCTCAAGTGTGGTCATCCCCGCCTTGACTTTATCTAACCCATCATCAAATAATGGTTTGGAGCCTCCCTGCTTGGCGACGGCCCAAAGTTGCTCTCGAGATGGATTTGTGAGAATTAATTCTTTTAATTCCGGAGTCATTTCAATTAATTCAAAGATACCCGTACGACCACGGTATCCAGATTGATTACATGAGATACACCCCTTGCCTTTGTACATAGTATTGGTCGCCTGAAAATATTTTTCTGCCTCCGGTAATCTTTTCTTTAGGTTTTCCAATGATTCTGGGTAACTAACTCGACAATGTTCACAGAGTCGACGAACCAATCGCTGTGACACAACCAATTCCAAGGTGGAAGAAAGTAAAAATGGTTCAACACCCATGTGAAGTAAACGAGGAATAGAAGTGGCGGCATCATTGGCGTGAAAAGTGGATAGCATCAAATGTCCGGTAAGAGCGGCGTTGACAGAAATTCCAGCGGTTTCTTTATCACGAATCTCTCCCACCAGAATTATATCCGGATCTTGGCGAACGATTGACCGTAGACCTTTGGTGAATGTAAGACCGGCTTGTCGATTGACCTGGATCTGATTCACACCGGCAATACGATACTCAACCGGATCCTCAATAGTAGCAATGTTAACTTCTGGGGAATTTAAATATTTTAATACGGCATATAAGGTGGTACTCTTACCCGAACCGGTCGGCCCACCAACAATAATCATACCAAACGGTTTCTTGGCGACTCGCTCAAGAATTTTTTGTTTTTCACCAGAGAAACCCAAATCGTTTAAAGTAAAGCCTCGGACATATTCAGCCAATAAACGAATCACTACTTTTTCACCATCAATAATCGGAACAATAGAAACACGGAGATCAGCTTTGGCCTCATCTGAGATATAACGAAAAGCTCCATCCTGAGCAGAAAAATGTTCGTCCGTCCTCAGATGAGCCTGAACTTTTATTCGATTCAGGATATTGTCATAAAAATCTTTGTTGATTCGACCAGCCTCGTGAAGAATACCATCAACACGAAAGCGGATCACGACTTCTTTTTCCCGAGGTTCAAAGTGAATATCCGATGCCTTATACGCTAGCGCGTCAGCGAAAATTTCCTCAATAATCTCAGGAGCGACTCGTTGTTCTTTCTCTAGGATTTGAGCAAATCGTGTGGCTAATGACTTGCGATAATGAATAAATAATGGCTCGATATCTTCGAGAAGAGAAAAATTGAGTTCAACGGTCTGCTTCAAACTGTCCTGCAATATAGATTGCAACTTGGCACTGGGCTGGTCAGTGGCGATAATTAATTTCCCCTTTTCCTGCTTATAGACCACGGCATTATAAGTCTCAGCTAATTTTTGCGGGATTAAAAGAATCTTCTCGGGAGAAGGTGTGTTGGTGTTGACATCTGCATATGGAAAATCTAAATACTCGGCAATAGCCTGGCCTAAAATATCTTTGGTAATAATCCCTTTTGAAATCAGATGATCAGTTAAACTAACTTTTCGGCCTCGTAATTCCACTTCCATCTTCTCAAATGCTTTGGCAGACAAATATTTTTGGCCAACTAATATTTCTTTAATTTTTTTAGTGGACAATGTCATAATATTAACCGATATATGTTTTTATTTTTTCAACAATCTGAGCCAAAGTGGTGTCAGATTTAACCAAGTAATCAACGGCGCCCAAATCCTTTGCTCGTTTAAAATCTTCCTCTTGACCAAGATTGGAAGATACAATAACATTAGTTTTTATATTTTTGTCTTTTATTTGCTGCAAAACACCAAAGCCATCCAGACCCGGCATCACAAGATCTAGCAACATTAAATCAAACGCTCCACTTTCCAGCAGCTCAATTGCCTTGACCCCATCGGCCGCTATTTCGACCTCAAACCCTTCGCTGGTTAATTTTAATTCCAGAGCTTTGGCCATTGGTTTTTCATCTTCCACGATTAAAATTTTTTTTGACATATTTTGTGATTAAATTTCAAATCAATACCAAGTTTTTAATTACTAATTACCTATATTTTACCTTATTTTGTCAAGTTCACCAAAACATTTGGGGACAAACAGATTAAAATTTTGGTTCACATTATTTAACAATATTACCGTTTTATTGTATAATTAATTCATAAGATTTATTAAACAAAGTTTATATGACGACACAAAAACCTATGACGAAACATTCATTAATCAGAAAGATTTATTTATACGTGGCGACTTTGATTGGCTTGAGCGTTTTTTTGATCGGCGCTGGGAATCTAATCGACTTGGGACTAAAAACTTATATTTTTACTCAGGCTGAGCAAGAAGATGCTTATTACCTAAAACGACCGATGGTTGAAGAAAGTCTTTATAGCAAAATCGGAAATGAAGACATTCAAAAACTGGAACTAACTGAATCCGAACAAAAACTGTTGAAACAATCACTTCAGGATTATGATCAATGGGTTCAGGATGGGAAAAATCTTGACCCACTAAAATCAACCCATCAGAGACGAGCAGCCAATGGGATTGCTATGGTACTCATTGGACTCCCAATGTACTTAGCTCATTTAATGATTATTCGAAAAGAAAAACAATAATATTATTTTACTAATTTATAAAGGTCGAAGTTTTAATAAAAAAGAAACAAAAATACATATGAAAAAAATAAACACACTGGAAATGCTTGCTATGGTTCTGTTGGTCATTGGTGGTCTAAACTGGGGACTGATAGGTCTCTTTCAATACGATTTAGTGGCAGCCTTGTTTGGAGACATGTCGACACTGTCACGGATCGTATATACGCTAGTCGGTATCAGTGGCTTGTATGGACTGATAATGCTCTTCAAGAAAAAATAAGTTGATTTCAAAAACAGCAACTTGATTGCTGTTTTTGATTTGGTAAATTATTGAATGTCACAATCGATAACCGATAAAAATTTTTTTAAAATTGATTGAACTAAACGATTGACTCGAATTAAACCTGAGCAGGATTTCACTTTTATCCCTTGTCGCTCCAATTCGTCCAGGAATAAATTCATTCCAAGTGAATCTGATGAGATGTGGCCAGCAATAATAACATTGATGTGATTTTTTTCCGCTTCTTTTTTGTGTTCTTCGCTCATGTGCATACCAATCACAGTGCCAATTCCAGCGGCAGCCATTTTTTCATACATTTTGGGTGAACCAGAAGTGCCTCCGGTGACTTCGGTGATAGCAATCTTGCCACAGTAGTTTTCTTCTGAGCCAGCAAACAATCTTGGACCAAAGCCACGTTTTTGTGCTTCCTGATATTCGGGAATCTTGTTTAATACTTCCATTATTTCACTAACATAGGTAAAGTTTGCGTGCTCAATCTCTTTCCGAAGAAAGCTGGCTACCAAATTGTCAGTCGGCGTATGAACATTGATAAAACTCATATTCAAACCTTGAGCAGTATCAACGGTTTTGTAATGATTGATCGGATTGATGCCGCGAGCCACCTCATCGATACGAAGTTTCAAGACTCCTTGGGCAATGTTAATCGGTACACCGTATTGAGAAAGAATTTCAGCCTGAATATCCATAACATCAGATAAATTAGCTAAACTTTTCCCAACCGGATGATGAGCAATAACTAAATCAACGTCACCTTCTTGTTTAGCCAGCATTAATTCAGCCGTATCAATATCGATGCCGGCTTTGACAGTATTAACTTCACGTCCAGAATCAAAATGGGCTCCAGAATCCCGATATGGATCGGTTAGTTTTTCTTGATCAAACTTGGCTTTCTTATCCTCCGGCAATTTGTCGAACTGTTTTTGCAATCGATTTAAATTCTGATAAACCTTGTCTGAACCGCGAAGATCGCTTTTGATGCCGAGTTCAGTCGCTAACTCTAAAATTTGCTTTGTATTCATATAACTTTAATTAAGACTAATTTTCATATTTTAATACAACTGGTAAATAATGCAAGTTGATTTTTAATATCAAAAAACGACTGATTTCAGTCGCGTAGTTTTTTATCTTTTTTCATTCAATTAATCTTGGGAATTGAATCCGACCCAAAACTCATCAACCTCATCTTCCTCAAGTCTCCAACATCTAAATGGAGCAATTCCCGGGACATATTCTATCACATGGTCATTTTCCGGTCTACTGACAACATATATTGGAGATATTAGAGCTTGTCTAACTTCTTCTTTAACACCTTTCCCCAATGCCATGGCATTCTGTGCTGTAAAGTCCACAAACATGCTACATCTAGCTTGAAATAAACGTTTCCCATGATATTCAATCCGATAGACATAACAAGTCACCCCTGTTCCAGACATCCGGCCTCCTTCTTGATGATAAAAAATACAGCTTGTTTATCGCTTCTCATTCAGTTGCGTTGATCATCCCCCGTCTTCGTGATCGCCGAGGTCATCGACCGCCTGTTCATCCTCGTCGGTCCAGGTGTTGTCATCGTCATCGTCATCATCCTGGAACTCGGCGTAATACTCCCGAGTCTCGCGCTGGGACTCTGCGATCTTGGCCAGATGCTCATCGATAATCGGCAGGAGATGTTCGTATCCAGCATCGATCACGGTCTGACGCCAACCCAAAAGGGGGCTGAAGAATGTCTCCTCGTGATAGTCACCGCTGGAATCACAAAATGTCTGCTGGTAGACGTAAGTGATTCGGATCGCCGGATGGGCTGGGAAGATACGAATTCCGTCGATATCAGCAAAAGGTTCGAACTGCTGGCCCTGGTACATGTAGAATCTGCCGCCAGTGCACTCTTCGGGTTTGAGACTGGGAGCGATGTAGCCGATAAGGTTTCTCCAATTGTCCACGTGTTCGCGAAGCAGAGGGAAGCGATTCATCAGCAAGCCAAGCTTACGATGAAGTTCGATCTTGGCTCGAAGCTCCTTGTTCATAGACTCGGCCTGACGATCTCTGTGCTCCTCCATGCGCTTCATGATGTCCGGATCCTGAGCGATGTAATCTTTGACTGCCTGGGGATCCATGGATTCCTCCGATCTGAAGTTAGAAGTGGGTTGGTGGTGAAAGAACGAATATTGCAGTATAACACACTTTTTAATGTTTGTCAAAACAAAAACAAGCCAAATTGGCTTATTTTAGAGTAAGTTTAACTATGTTTAGTCCATAATCTGAGCTTGATGTCTCATAATATGAACTTCAAACCAATCAACCAGGCTGGCTACTTTTTCGCGGAAATTCAGTTTTAATTGTCCAGGATAATCATGGAGACTGGCATCAACGCCGACTGAATTTAATCCAATAGTATTGCAAACATACAAGGCGCGGTGCAAGTGATATTTCTGAGTAACTAAAACTGCGTTATTTAAATTGAAAACATGCTTGGCTCGGTAACAGGTGTCATAAGTATTCAAGCCTGAATGATCCAAAATTAAATTTTCTTCTGGTACGCCATTATCTAAAACAAAATTTTTCATGGCCTGCACTTCATTGTGATTGGGACTGGTGTTGTCACCACTGAGAAGTAATTTTTCAACTTGGCCGGCGTGGAATAAATTGACCGCAGTTTGCAATCGATCCTCTAAAAATAACCCGGGAGTGCCACGGGCACGAAGACCGGCGCCGAAGACGACGGCCGTGTCGTATTGGTCTGAAACTTCTGCGGGCTCAACAATTTGAAAAGTATAGCGAGTTTGAACCCAGCCCACTATAATGGTCAATAATAAAAAACAAATCACAAAGATTGAAATTGTGGCTTGAGTGAAATAAGAAAAAAATCCTTTTTTGACATGACCAGTTTCAATAATTTCCATAAACTATTCCGTGATGAAAAATTGTTTCAAAACATTGCCAACCTTGGTCAGACTACTGGCCGAACACTGAGATAAACTGTCCTGAGTAGTATGAAATTGGGGATAGTCCAAATCTATGAGTAGTATAGCAGGAATTCCAGCTTTGATAAACGCATAATGATCGTCGATTATATCGTATTTACGTTCGGAATTGAAGTTTTGTGGATACAATTCTTCGGCAATAGAAAAAATGTGTTGATTTAATGTTGAAGCTTGTGTTTGAGAAAAACCTTCGCTATATATTTGCAAATGTTTATCACAAACCAAATCCAGATTGATCACACCGGCAATGTTTTTGTCAGAATAATAATCATCAAGATGATCAATAAAATATTTTGAGCCAAGAGGAATCCAATCAGCTCGTTGGCCGTACTGGATCTCTTCACCGTCGAAAAATACTACGTCTAAACCATAACTTTTGTCAGCCAAGGTCTCTTTTAATTCGGCAATTAATTCTAATTGCAGAGCGACACCAGAAGCACCATCATTGGCGCCGGGAACCGGCGAGCTTGGGATTGAACGGTCTTGATCAGCGAACTGTTTGGTGTCAAAATGAGTGATCAACAGAAAGCGATTTTCTTTATCAGGATAAATCTGGCCAATGATGTTTGCTAACTCAACAGACTTTTCTGGTTCAGAACTAATGAATGTTTGGGTGATAACATTATCAGTTCGATCGTTCAGCTCACGAGTGATAAATGCTTTTAATTCTTGGTGTCCCGACGAACCAACAAAGCGTGGCCCAAAACTTAATTGTTTTTTAATTAGAAGCAAAGCCTCTGCACCATTGAATTGATCACGAATGACAAATTTTTTAAATTCAGGTATTAATAGATGCTCGGTTGAGACATTTTCGTCATATAAAACCTGATATTGATCAAAATCAAACCGATCAATATTGACTAAATGATTTTTATAATATTCCGGCAGTTTATCATCATCGAGGATTGAATTGTCCCGAGCGGCCACGATAATAAAATTTTGCAAGGCCGACGAACCTCGGCCTTGAACAGCAAACACTTTAACGGCTGGAAAAACAGACTTTAGAGTTTTTATTTGGGACATCAATAAAGAGCGCTCACTGAGTGTCAAGCTACCAATAGAATTAATCATCAAAACCCCATTATCACTGACATGATCTTTAACCAAAGTAAAAAATTCGCTGGTAACGAGATGGTCCGGAGTAGAAAACAAAGTGTTATAAGCATCGGAAAAAATAAAATCATACCGGGTTTCCGTCTCAAGCAAGTATCGACGGGCGTCGGTTACATGATTGATCAAGCGATCTGATTCTGGAACGAAAAAAAATTGCTGAGAGATCGGCAGCAGCTTGGGTTCAACTTCGACCACATCAACAATGATATCAGGGCTCTCCTCTAAAAGCTTTTTAGGAACAGTGTAGGCACCACCGCCGAGGACTAAGGCTGTCGTCATATCCGGTACTAAATTTTGGTGCAACTCATAATATTTTGTGTAGTCAAATACCAAGCTTTGGTCATCGAGGAATAAGGCACTGGATGAATTATGATCCAGTTGCAAATACCGGGCTGGACGACCTTCTAAAGTTGAATCGAAGACTTTGATCTGTGAATACCAACCATCATCATTGACCAAATACTGACGCCCATCGGCTTTGACTACTTGATATGAGAATAATAGCAACAATGTAACGGCAACGACAAAAACCCACCAAAGTTTAGCTCGTATTTTTTTGTCCACGGAGAGAATGGTACCAACCGTACCAAGCATAAATAAAACCAAACCAATCACAGCGATAATTGTTTTTTGACTAAACAAAGGAATGAACAGAAAACCTGAACTAAGACTACCAAAAATGCTACCCAGAGTTGAAGCAAAGAAAACTAAACCGGAAATCTGGCCAACACCAACTTCTCGATCAGCGCTTAATAGACGAATAGCATACGGCGACAAAGTTCCGAGTAATAAACTGGGAATTAAAAATAATAATAGAGAAAGAATTAGCGGGCCGGAGATAATTGAAAGCTGATAGCCAATGGTGGGGACCAAATAGACCATCATGATGAGTAAAATAAAAATACTGACTCCACTCAGTAAAATTATGCTATAAAAATATTTCTTATCAGGAAATTTGTCAGCCAAACGGCCGCCATAGTAATAACCCAAGCTAAGAGCCAATAAAATTGTACTCAAAACACTGGAAACGGTAAAAATTGTGGCGCCAAAATAAGGAGACAGGATACGAACGGCCAAAACTTCGACCATCAAAACAGCGGCGCCGGTAATAAAGACGACAAAAAGAAGAATCTTTTGTTTGAGCCAAGTAAACATAGTTAATATCTTCCCCGAAAGCGGCATTGACCAATGTCGCTTTCGGGGGAATAGCATTTAATTACATTTTTTGGATACCAATCCAAACCTTTTGGTCATTGACGTTGATGTCTTTTTGAAATGAATCAACAAGTTCAACTTTTTCATTTTTTACTTCATCGGCGACAACTGATTGTTTGAATTCAGTAACTAAATCATCATTTGAGTAAACGGACTGTATTTCATCAGAATCAGACTGCCAATACAAAATAATGCGATCGTTAATTGTCAGTCCGGTGTTTTTTCGTAAATTATTGACGTTGCGAACTAACTCACGCAAATGTCCTGCGGTTTTTAACTCAGAAGACAGCTCTGTCATAAGAGAAACGTTAACATTTGGAGTTTCTTTGGTCAGCCAACCAGAATCTGCGGTTAATTTTCCAACATTTTTCACTTCTTTGACGTTTAATTCTTCTGCGATGATAGTTTCCAAAGCTGAATCCAGAGCTTTGCCGGTGTATTCAAAAGTTTGCAATGGTTGGCGAACTTTGAGACCAGCTTCGTCACGAGTTGAAAGTCCAAGCTCGACTAAATCGCGGGCCTTGGTCATGTTGGCGAGTAATGTAACATCAATTTTCTTGTCATCAACCTCTGGCCAGTCTTGAAGATGGACTGATTCTTTGTTTCCAAGGTTCAACCAGAGATGCTCAGCCATATAGGGCGTAAATGGAGCCATAACCAAGGCCAAATGATATAAGACTTGATTTAAAGTATAAACGGCAGCCTTCTTTTCATCATCTGATCCGTGCTTGAATCGATCGCGGCTACGACGAACATACCAGGTTGATAATTCGCCGATAAATTCACCAATCGGTTTGACGGCTCGGGGAAAATCATAAACATCCATGCTGGTTGTCACGGTTTTGATCAGTTCATGAGTTTTGGCCATGATCCATTTGTCCAGCAAATTGTCAGAGTCAACTGGTTCGACCTTATCGGGACTGAACATGTGATAAAAACTCAAAATATTCAAAGACATGAGGATCACTTTTTTGTAAACTTCATCAACGCCTTTTTCAGAAAACCGGAAATCTTCGGCTCGCATCACTGGAGAGGTCACTAAATAATAACGCAAGGCATCAGCGCCGTATTTGTTAATAATTTCCATTGGATCGGGATAATTTTGTTTGCGTTTGGACATTTTTTGGCCGTCCTCGGCGAGGACAATGCCATTGGCGACTACATTTTTGAATGCGGCCTTGTCGAACAGGGCAGTACTCAGTACATGCAAAACATAAAACCAAGCGCGTGTTTGATCGACGCCTTCGGCGATGAAATCAGCCGGAAAATTGGCGGCCAACTTTTCTGAATTTTCTTCACCCAGATAATGAATCTGCCCATAAGGCATAGAACCACTTTCAAACCAACAGTCAAAGACTTCGGGAATACGTTTCATGGTTTTGCCACACTTGCAGTCAAGTTCAATCTTGTCGACATGATGTTTGTGGACATCGGTTATTTTTTGACCGGATAATTTTTCCAACTCTGCTTTTGATCCAATGACAATCTGTTCATCACACTCGTTACACTGCCAAATTGGCATGGGATTGCCCCAAAATCGAGAACGTGAAACTGACCAGTCACGGGCGCCTTCCAACCACTGGCCGAAACGACCTTCTTTGAGGTGAGCTGGCACCCAATTGATATCTTTGGCCAACTCTAACATGCGCGGTTTGATCTTGGTCACATTGATAAACCAGGAATCGGTGGCGTAATTTAATAGAGGTGAATCGCAACGCCAACAATGTGGGTAGCTATGAGTATATTTTTCTTTTGAGAATAATAAATTTTCGGCAGCTAATCTTTTTAACACTTTCAAATCTGTAGCTGTAGGATCTTCCTTGGGCTTAACTTCTTCACCAGCCCAATCCGTAACATCTTTGGTAAAACGACCATCTTGACCAACATGTTGAATCACGGGCAAGCTTTTCTCTTTACCCAAATTCAAATCATCCTCACCAAAACCAGGCGCGATATGAACTACGCCGGTACCATCTTCCGTGGAAACAAAATCAGCGGTAACTATTTTGTATAAATTTTCTTTGTTGGGCAAATCTTGATCAAGAAAATAATTGAAAAGCGGTTTGTAAGTTTTATTTTCTAATTCTGAGCCTTTGAATTCACCAATAACTTTATGTTCCTTATTTTCAAATACTTTTTCTAATAATTCTTTGGCGACAATATAATTGGCAGCTTCAAACTCAACCTTGACATAATCAACATCAGCGCCGACAGCCAATGCTACATTGCCAGGCAAAGTCCATGGTGTAGTGGTCCACGCAAGAATAAAAGTTCCGGGTTCATCAGCTAATTCAAACTTGGCGGTCAATGATAAGTCAGTAACGTCAGCATAACCCTGAGAAACTTCAATATTACTCAGTGTGGTTTCACAGCGAGGACAGATGTGCATGCTCTTGTGACCAAGGTAAACCAATTCTTTTTCATATAATGATTTGAAAACCCACCAGACAGACTCCATGAAATCCAAATCCATAGTCTTGTAGTCTTCTTCCATATCTACCCAGCGACCAAATCTTTTTATCGCCTGTTTCCATTCTTTGGCGTATAAACCTACCTTGGATTCACAAGCAACATTAAATTTATCAACGCCAAACTCTTCAATATCATGACGACTGTTGAGATTCATTTCTTTTTCAATTAGGTTTTCGATTGGTAAACCATGACAATCCCAGCCCCAATGACGCTCGACTCGCTTACCTTTCATGGTCCAATAACGAGGAGCGACATCTTTCATCGTACTTGGGACAAAATGACCATAGTGAGGCAAGCCTGTAGCAAAAGGAGGCCCATCATAAAATACATAGGTATTATTTTTATCCCGATTTTCAACTGATTGTTCAAATGTTTTGTCTTTGTCCCATTTTTTCATCAAATCTTCTTCGATTTGGGGGAAAGTTTTTTTGGTAGTCATATTGTTTTATAGTTGTCAGTTACCAGGGATCAGTTTTAGTTAATAGCGCTTGAAGTCACCAACTGCATTAACCAATCCGCTGAGCATTCTTCTTATTTCTTTGGCTTTATTAATTAATTCAATAGATAAGCTTTCATTTTTGTATTTTACATCCCGGGCTAAATAAACAAAATTCATAACCTCGGAAATTGATGCTCGAGAAAAATAAAAGAATCTTTATTTATCTTTGGGATGATTGCGAGAAAACCCTTCGGAGATATTCGCTGTAATGGATATGGCTGCACGACGCAACTGAATGGTCAGCCCAAATGCTTCTGATTTTGGAAATGCATTCGTAACCTCATAGATTTTTACGACAAATTGGTGGGCTTTTTTCCATACAAGTAAGTCGGTAAAATCTTCTACTGGCATATTGCTAAAATTTATTACTGATAACGTTCCGGCATATACGATGTTTGCCAGCGGTATAATATGCCCGAAGGGCCACCGCTGGCAAATATGGGCGGAGCGACCAACGGGAGTGTAGCCGTATATGCCGTGTTATGTGCTGTCGGATTTGTATTTTTTAAAATACATAGGGGAATTTTCTTCTTGTTCTAAGATTTCATTTCCTATTTTGCCAATGGCGTATTGGACAGTTGCTTCTGCGAGAATTTCAACAGTGTCAAAAACTTCGATATCTACGTCTTCCTGTTTGAGTAAAATTGGTAGGTCAGTACAAGCGAGCACAACTGCTTCTGCTCCCTTTGCTTTTAAGTGTTCAATGATGGTTTTCATTTGTTCTTTGTCGGGGGAGAGTTTATGCCCTGCAAGAATATTCATAATGATTTTTGTCAGAGATTCTTGGTCATCTTGATCTGGCAAAATCAATTCAATGTTATTTTTCTCAAAATCTTTCTCGAAGCTTTTGTACTTGATAGTAGTTTCTGTGGCGAGAAAACCCACCTTTTTATAACCTTTTGCTTTAATTTTTTTCGCGGTTGCCCAAAATATACAAATAAAAGGAATAGAAATTGATTTTGCCATTCCAGGATAGAAGTAATGTGCCGTATTGCAGGGCATAACCATGAAATCTACTCCTATTGAATCGATTTTTTTAGCCCCTTTGATCAGTTGTGCGAGCGTTTCTTCGGGTTTCTCTAGACCTTCAACAACATCAGGAATAGGCAGGTTATAAATGAAAATCTCTGGATAATCCTGTTCGTATTGTGCACCATATTGTTTTTGACACTGTTTGATCACAGCATGATAGTAGATTGCTGTTGATTCAGGGCCCATGCCCCCCAATACGCCAATAATTTTTTTCTTAATAGTGTTATTTTAAAGAGAAAATTCCCCTATACCAAATTGAAATACAAATCCGATGGCACATAACTGTAAACTAATCACTCTTACATTATATCAGACTCAACTTAATTTAAAACAAAAAGAGCTCAAATGCCAAGAGTCCTTCAAAGAAGGACGGTACCATCTAGAGCTTTAACTTAATTAACAGCTATTACGGGCTTACCCGACCAGGTCTACTTTTCATATGAATAATATGAAGTTCTTCTGATAGCTTCCTTGGTGATAGCCAAGGTCAAACGCTATTGTAATTGTTGTATAAACATTATCAGTTTAAGTGAAATTAGTCAAGCGGATTCAAATTGTGATTTACCAAGCGTTTAATATCTGATGTTTAAGATCTGAATAAACTTTTTTATTCCCATCAACATTCAAATGGATACCATCCTCGGCATAATAATTTTGGTAATTTTGTTTCATCCAAGTCGAAAAAATATCAATGTAATTGACACCTTTCTTTAAACACATCGCTTGAATATAGCTGTTGTATAACTCAATATTATCATTGCGAAAAAATAAACCCTGAATGGTTCTGGTTTTTATCTCATCAACTGGCAAAATACTAATAAAATTAATATTGTCAGTGTATTTTTTTAAAGAATCAATAATCTGATTTAGATTTGAATTAAAGGTTTCCTTGGATGTACAAAAGTTGTCTTTATTACCAATACCTTTGCAATCATTAACTCCGATTAAAATAAAAATATGAACATTATCGTCCGTATCATTCAATCTATTGCCGACCTCATCAATAATACGCTTGGACAATTTCCCTGAATCATCGCCAGGAATACCCAAATTAAATACTTGGTAATTGTACTTATCAATCAAATCAAATTCTATTTGTAAAATCGAAACCCACGAATGCTTTTTTTCAACGCCCTTACCAAAAACTAAGCTATCACCAATTGCAATTAATCTGATCATACAAATATAAATTAACACAATATCCTAGGGTTGTAAAACAATGATGGAGAGTCCAACGACAAATAACTGAGCAAACGTAATTCAGAGACCAAATTCATCTATTTATAAGATAACGGGCATAAACTTGCACTTTTCTTATGATAATGTTAATATTTGTGATTAAATAATAATAGCGTACCATACAATAGAACAAGCGCCCAAGAGCGCATGGAGGCCAACATGAACGATCAAAAGCAGAAAGAGGTTGTCTTGTCTGGAATCAGAGCCACAGGCAGCATTCACTTGGGTAATTATAGTGGTGCTATTCAGCAGTTTGTAAAATTTCAGGATGATCCCGATGTCGACTGTTTCTTTTTTATCGCTAACCTGCATTCGATCACCGAGAAAATTGAACCTGATCTGGTGTTGAAAGGCACTCGAGACATTACAAGAGTGTTTCTGGCTGCAGGTTTGGATCCAGAAAAATCGACAATCTATGCTCAATCCAGTATTCCGGAATTATGTGAACTAAGCTGGCTTTTCAACTGCATGGTTACGGTGCCAACTGTAGCAAATATGCCTCACTTCAAAGAAAAAAAGGATTTGATGCAGTCTCGCGGGACCAAAGAAACGGCCGGACTACTAACATACCCAATTCTGATGGCGGCAGATATCCTTGGTGTCAATGGAACAATTGTCCCAGTAGGTAAAGACCAGGAATACCATGTTGAGCTGGCGAGAGACATCGCCCGCTCTTTCAACAGTAAATTCGGTGACTTGTTCACGCTGCCAGCCGCATCAATTGGTGATTTTATTCCATCACTGCAAGGCAGTGGGAAAATGGGCAAGAGCAGCGGTGGGCAGACGATTGCGATCAATATTGCCGCTGATGAACTGAAAAAAATCGTTCTAACTGCCATGACCGATCCGGCGAGAGCACGCCGAACTGATCCCGGAGATCCCAGAAATTGTAACGTGGCCAGCTATCACCATATTTTCAGTAGCACGGATGAAGTCACTTGGGCCGAAGCGGGCTGCATGAACGCTTCAATCGGCTGTATTGACTGCAAAAAGGTGGTACTTAAAAACTTGGAAGCTCTGATTGCTCCTCTACGTGAAAGATATGAAGAGGTGGCAAGAATTCCGGATAAGGAAATTGACGAGATCCTCCATGAAGGTGGAATCAAAGCTCGCAAAATTGTTATGGCGGTAGTCGGAGAAGCCAAAGAACGAATGGGACTACCATTCTTTTAAACAGATATAATATATCTGTTTTTTTATTAAACAAAAAAGAGGCCGAGACCTCTTCTTTTCCTCTGCCTGAGGACTCCTCCCAAAACTCACAAGTGCTTGTAAACTTTGGGAGAAACACGAAGCTTGGCTTCGTGTTAACAATTTTGGGGATTTCGGGACGCAACTCCCGCACCTGATAGGTGACTCCGGGAACGCCTTTTGGGCTTCAGATTCATCCAGCATCAGCCAAACACTTTCAGAATCTTCAGATTTGTCTACTTTGCGGCTGGCTAGGCTGCATTTTTGTCAAACCAAACCCTGCCGCTTGGCAGTTTGAAGAAAACCCCCTCTAAACATTACAAATCTTTATAATACTCAGAGGGAGTGCGAACGAATTTGTTCGCATAGGAATTAGCGGACGTAGTAGAATGAGAATCGGAAGGTGGCGGCCGCGATTTCAGCTTCGCTGTATTCGTGGCGATCGGTGAGGCGAGGCAAACCGCGGACGCCCATGACGATCAGGGAATCGCCTGAGCGAAGTTCAACACGGGGCGGATTGGCGGGGATAGCTACATCGAGGCCAAAGCGAGAACGCATGGCAGCGATGGTCGCCTGGTGCGAGGGATTAAGGCAGGGAGTGACGCCATGAGTTACATGCCTCCGAACATCTTCGATGGTAAGCTCATGACGATCAATCGTGCACTCTCCAACAAACATAGAATCGGCGAGAGCAAATCCGAAGTACGTAGTCATCTGACCTCCTCAATTTGGCTGTTGTCAATCAACTCCCCAGAAATAAAGTCACGTTATTTTTAATCCTACACTCCATTATAGCACGATAAAAATATTCTGTCAATAGCCCTTGACCAATACTCGCAAAAATACCTAATTCTACATTATTATTACAGGTATTTTTTGTCAACAAACAAGAGATTCGCTGCTGTTTTTTTCAGTTCTTTAATAAATCAATCAACCTAAGAGCCTTCATTGACAAATTGCTGTGATTATGATACTATTTTTAGTCTAGAACATCAGCAAATAAACCGCTATAATAATGGAGGATGACCATGACCTATGGAGCTGAGCTCATGACAATAGAAAGTAGACCTTTGACAATTATCGATCAACCACCCACTATTTCAATTCTAGTCAAATTCCGAGAAATTTTTCGAGCTGAGTGGTGTATTCAAAGAAAAGTTTTTTATTTTGAATACAAGTGGAAAAGAACTAGACTGTGGCAAATCATTGATCAAAAAGGCACCAAAAAGCTAATTACAGCTTATATTGGTGAACCCAACATTGATGTACTGCGAATTCTAATTGCCAGTGCGAATACTTACTTTCTGCTAACCGGTGTCAGATGGGAGCTATATGATAGTTCCAAACTCGATCATTTGATTGAAATGGGACGTTTTGATTTGACTGACTTTATGCCGAGTGGCGGAGTCATTGAATTGGAATCATTGATTAAAAAATATGACATAGCTGTTCGGACAGAACCAGAAGCTTGGGACTTTGATGCCTTGTACCTAACACACCTCTGTCCCTTTTGCGCCAAGCCATATCAAACTGATATTTTGTTCTTCAATCCAACATTCATATCTTGTGAGCATTGTGGTTATAATTTTTCGCAACAAACAAAGCCTGAATTCCAGAAGCGAAAAAGCCGGAACATTCTTGAAATTATAAAAAAACTACTTTCATTGCTGAGCCAAGATAAAAATGATTGCCTGCCAATCTCAAACAATCAGAATCCCATCATTCTATACTTTATGAATGGAATGGCCACGGCAGTGATCTCTTGGTTAACACTGCACATCTTTTGCGGTGACCCAATTATTTATTCTATTAGCAGTTATGATTTTTCTCTTGAGGAAGTTGTCAGTTGTCTACAGCAGAGCGTTTTTCATCAATTTCACTCAAAAACATTCAGACAATTTTTTATTGATTTCTATCTGGGATATTGTCAATATCATATTAATAAAATTGAGAATGATGATTTTGACCTGCCAACAACCAGCAAACAAACTCGTGATGAATACAAGGCTTGGGTGTTGAAAAATTGGCATGAAACTAAGGATGACTTCATGGCTGAGGTTGAGACTCTAGCTGATCTTGAATCATGGCTACTGATGAGAAAGCAAGAATACATTAACCTCGATAGTAAAGAACGCAATGAAAAAGTGACACGAATTAGAAAAGCTGTCTCAGGATTTACATTTTACATTGAGTCAATGGTAGACTTTCTACATGATAGAATGACACACAAACTAACGGAGGAAGACTATGAGCCTAGTCCAAGTTAGGCAAGCTCTGCCGGCTATTCCCGTGGCCCTGCCATCTATTCATGGCGAGAATATTGACCTGCAAGCCCTACAATTGAGCGGCAAGCCATACGAGACGGCCGAAGCTATTATTATCCGATACCGAAATATGTTTTCACCTGAAAAGTGCCGCTGGTTCAGACGTTATTACATCAAGCCCCACCGTGGGTCTTTTGCTCAAAATCGTTATTCGGTCCGCTATGTTTGGAACATGAATAATGCCAAGGCAGATCGAACTATCGGTGTTATTGTTGGAGAGGATGTGGCGGCGGCTCAGATTCTGATTGGAAATGAATCAGCTGGCCGAAGCATGACTGGAATCCGGTGGGAACTCTGCGAAGATCGTGACGGTGAAGAGCCAATTGCCATTGGCCGTTTTGATCCGTGGAGTCTACTTCAGGATATCTCAGCGGCAGACCTTCAGAGACTAAAGGATACCAAAGACCTAGTTCCAGATGTAACTCATTGGGATTTTGACAGTATGCTATTAAACCAAAATTGCCAGAGCTGTCATCGACCAGTGACCATCAACTACCTGGTCTACAACATTGATTCGGTTCGCTGTGCTCATTGCGGCACCAGACCTTTCATGTCTCGAAGTCTAGAACAGTACTGGAGAGCTAGACTTCAGGCAGTAAATACTTCCGATGGTCATACTTACCATCCAGAAGAAATCCTGGCTCATTCGATTGCCTGGATGGCCGGAGTGGGAAGTAAGCCATCTGAACTCATGTGTAATTCGCTGCCAGCCGGACTGAAGTCGGCTGATCAAGTACTCCAAAATCTTCTCAAAGCCTCGAAGGTTTCCAATCTGGATACACCAAGAACGACCTCTCCGGGCCTGACGTTAAGTGCTGTCAGCAAGCTGCAGAAGCTGTCTGGCGGAATGATCATCGAAAAATCAGTTCGAAGTGCAGCCAGTGCGCTCCAACAGCAGATTGCCAGCGGCCAGCCCTTCACCAAGGTACATACGGCCATGGCTGAAATGCTGCGAGCGGTGAGTGAAGCAATTTGATTAAATGAAACAGATATGAACATATCTGTTTTTTTGTAACAAAAAGAATACGAATTAATCGTATTCTTTTGGTGGACCCGGCAGGAATCGAACCTGTGACCTCCTCGGTGCAAGCGAGGCGCTCTAGCCAACTGAGCTACGGGCCCATAAAACTATCAAGGATAAAAAAAGAAGCTGCTAATATGATATATCATTATTAATAATTTGTCAATAATGATTATTGTGCATTATCGTAACGGTAAACGGGCTCCAATCATATTGCTAACCCAATATTTACAAGCTACGAACGTGCTTTAAATCATCTTTAGTCATTTTAAAAAGACCATCATTTCCAAGCCGCCGGGCCAATAAATCATAGTGAAAATCGGGGTCAAGCAGTTGATGATAATCACTCTCAGGAACACTTTCAGCCGCCTGTCGAACATTCTTAAATATTTTTTTTATTTCATTTCTTGTAACCACATCAATACTGACCTCTTCCAACAAGGCGGTAGCGATCATGGACAATGATAAAAAATGCTCCATTATTTGTTTATACCATTTTTGAACCTTTGATATTGAATATTGGAGACTTTCTTGATGACTATCAAAATCCTGACTATCCATTGAGCCCAATTCCATTTGTTTTATTTCGCGTCTTAATCGTTGCTGCCATTCAAGCTCTTTATCAATCGATGAGAAATAAAGCTCTTTTACTTTGGGTGCAACTTCCTGTAAACCAGAAATAAAACCCTCAAAATAAGTAATATCCGCCTGGACTTCAAAAGTAGATTGTCCATCGATCGATAATCGATGCCTAGCCATAAGTTTCGTAGCTTGATTGAGCACGTAAAGTCTGCCGTCACCTGACATTTTGCTGGATGTCATAACCATATACAAACTAGCAATATCTTTGCCATACTGATATGCGTCAACTGCATGTTTTTCCGGCATGTCAAGATTAAACGGAGCGTCATTAAAAATAGCCTCTTGAGCTTCTTTCTTTTTATCATCATCAACAGCAAAACTTTTGTCCAATATATTATCAATATTGACCTCACCGTGAACCAGAATTCGTTCGTTTACCAACTCAGCTCTGAATATTTTACCCGCAGATGTCTGGATATAAATCGGCAATTGCATTTGATTAATTTTCTTGACCATTGACGGCAGATGTCGATGATCAATAATTTCATTGGGACTGGCATTTGACACAGAAAAAATAAGGCCACCAATCTCTGGCTTTTTGATGGTGATTTCATTATGAGAGCTGGTTTTGTGATGTATAGCTTGATCTAAATCATCCTCTAATTCAGCCACATTATTCGACTCCTGTACTTGGGAACTTTCCCGCGTCATGCCACGAACGCTAGTCCCGGCATCAGACCTGGATATTTCACTGACTTGCCCTCCTTTTAATATTAACCCAACACCATCTGCAATAAACCAAGAATCTTTTTTTTCTCCCTCAGGCAAGTTCAAACGAAAAGATGTGGTTGAAAGTTCAGGAGATAACCCGGTAATTATATCTATTTTTTTTTCAAATCCAATCCCCTCTCCCTTGTTGATCAAAACTGAAGTCTGAGAACTTGGATCCAAGTCGACAGAAAAAGAATGTATTAACAAACAATTGTGCCTACGGCAAATACCAGAGACTTCCCGAGCGGCTTGTAAGGCCTGAAACTCAACCAACTTTTTGTATGCCTCTCGCCCTCGTCCGCGAAAATCAGTTATTTGCTCTTTGAGATGATCAATTTCACGCTCATCTTTTGCCTGTATTTCCAATAAAACCATTACTTCATGAGCTGCTGCAAAGGATTCTTGATATTCAGAAATCAAAACCTCCATCTTGTGGATTCGATTCTGGATTTCATTGATTTTCAACCAATTTAAAGTACGACTAAAAATATTACGACTTCGCTTGATCAGTTCCGAACTTACAGTATCATATTCATCAATTAATTTTTCATACTTTGCAGTTCTTTCGGTTAAATGCTCTTTTAACTCAAAAATATCCGCCGCGACCGAGTCCTGTCGCGACTTTATTTTTTCAATAGCCTGCTGAACCCTGGCCGAAAGCTCGATAACCTCTGACTGAAACTCAGCTTCAATAAATTCCTTTTCTGTGGGCTCAAGACTATCATCAACAATATTTATTTGTTCAAAATTGGGCATACTATTTTAACACAACATCAACTTTAATATTTTCTTTTTGTTCATTTTCTTGACTAACGCTAACCTCTTGTTTGACTGATGTAAACCCTTCTTTATCAACTTGAAGCAAATATTCTCCTTGAACCGCTGGGAAAAAGTAGCGGCCAAAACTATCAGTAACATAATATGACACCAGTTTATTCTTAGTTTTCTCAAATAAAGCTACTCGGACATTTCTGATTGGTTTTTTATCTGCTGATAAAACTCGTCCAAATTCAGGAGCTTCGACTTTATGACGAAGTCGATAAAAAATTATTAAAAATACAAGATTCAGAACTGCAAAAGCAATCAACCACCACGTTTGAACCAGGAATAATGATCCAACAGAATAAAGCGGAGCAAACCAGGCCATTGATAATGAAATCTTGTCGCGTCGTTTGAGCCAATTCCATTTGAGAGCAGATATTTTTTTGACGGACGGATCAAGTGGAATGTTCTCATTGACTACGTCGCCTGACTGATTGATTTTAATCTTTTCACCGTGATAATTTTTATTTTGTTCAACTTTCAGATCAGATGGGAAAGTATATGCATCTCGTTTGGCTGTGACCAGATAATCGCCCTGCTCTGGTAAAAATAGATACCGCCCATGTTTACCGGTGACAAAAGTGGATTTTAATTTACTTGATTTCACATCTTGCAAACGTAATACACACAAATCCAGCGGCTGACCGGAAAAAGCATCATAAACCAAACCGCCATCAACATCTTTCTTCCGCTTGAAAAGATAAGCGATTTGAAAAATTAAAAATTGAAGATAAACTAACGTCTGAACACCGCCAGCTGCGAGTGGAATATTCAACAAGGCAATCCCTGCCACAACTGGAGTGGTTTTGTCCAAAACACATTGCTCCAAATACGCTTCCTGTTTTGGTGTGGTTTGTAAAATCAAATCGGGGAAATTGGATAGGCTGTCAACACCCAAACTGTCCTCAGCACAATCAACCACAATAGCTGTTTTTTTATATGTATTGCTGATACTTTTAAGATTGAACTGATCAAAACAACCAGCAATCGCATTTTCCGCTTCAGCCGATGGAATATTAAGGTCATAGTTATTGGAGACTTGCTCAAAACAGGCTACCAAATCTGGCTGAGCTTCGCTCGGGACAAGATTATAATCAGAATAAGTGGTTTCCAAAGAATTTTTTAAGACCGGCAGGTCCCAAATTGAGTCCAATTGCTGACTGTCATAGCACTGATTCATTTTATTTTGGAATTGCTCCAAAACATTACCTTGCCCACAAGCATTGCTTTTATTAGTATAGTCATTGGAATCAATTTGTCCTGAGATGAACTGATCCTCCAAGCTTTTGTAGCAGGCCCAGACTTGTTCATTATACCAGAGGCTGGCTTCTGTCTGACAATCAGCAACATTGGAAAGTGCTTCTGGTAAGTCGTAATTCCAGTTTGTTGGCATCAAAGATTCAGCATCGTTGTCAATATAACACTGCCGAATTTCTATAATATACTGATTATAATTAATTCCACCCTCCACATAATGCAAATCTACGTTATCAAGACAAATTTGAACCTTACTAGGTAAATCAGCTGCCTGAAGGTGAAAAACTGGAATTAAAATACTTAATATTGCAAGGAATAATACTTTTTTCATAAATTTCATTTAATTCTCTCTCATTATACAATAATTTGAGAGATAACTGAACAATTGACAAAGTACAATTTGTATAATAAGATAATCACATTCCATCACTAGGGAGAATATCAATGACCAAAGATTCGCTACTTAAAACATTGAATCTTTATGAGCATGTTTTAAAATCTGCTGAAGTCAAGATTCAAGAAGCTAGTTTCAGGAAACACTACAAGACTGACAAGCAATCCACACTGGAACATTGTCATTCAATGATCAATCAAATTCGAACTTTTGTTGCCAATGATAACATGGATAAGGCTTGGCGGTGGCTGGGATTTCTTCAGGGATGCTTTTGGACATTGGGGTTGTTTTCTTTGAATGAACTGCGCGAACACAATAGCTAAACAAAAAAGACTGAAATCTCAGTCTTATTTTTTTTGAAAAATTTTTCCTAATTCATTCATAGCACTTTCAAGCTGATCAAGATAATCATTCAAAACTGAGTCAGAAATATTATCGTTTATTATTAAATTTAACCGAACTGAATATTTAATTATCATCTTTGTAAATAATAATAGTAATAATAATAACGACATTTTACTCATTCCAGTTTGGCCTTCATTCTCTCTTGATCCTTTAATTTTCATCGCTATGTTTTTCGTAAAAAAGTTTTCCACAACTTTGTAAATTTTTTACAAAAAACTATTGCCAATTACTTAAAAAAGTTTTATAATTTAAATTGAAATAAACTTCATAAATAAAAAAATAAAAAAAGGTCGAACATTAATAAAAATAAAAAGTTTTTAGTTGCAGTACTGAACTAAAAACTAAAAAAATAAATATGCCAGCAAAAAAAAGAACAACAAAGAAGCGTGTTGCCAAGAAGCCAGCAAAAAGAAAAGTGGCCAAGAAAAAAGTAGCACGTAAGCCAGCAAAAAGAAAAGTAGCTAAAAAGAAACCAGCTGCTAAGAAAAAAGCTGCTAAAAGAAAACCAGCTGCAAAAAGAAAAGTAGCTAAGAAGAAACCGGCAAAGAGAAAACCAGCTGCAAAAAAGCCAGCTAAGCGCAAGACTGTTCGACGCAAGAAAAAATAGTCTGAGATAAAAAAACAACCGAGAAATCGGTTGTTTTTTGTTATCTATAAAAATAATTCTTTTTGTTTCGGCTTGAAATGATTCAAATCTTCATTGTTAAAAACGGTAACTCGGCCAAACTCGCCGTCATACCCTGGAATAGCATAAATTTTCCCAGCACGCATTCGCATGATAGCCTCGGCAATCAAGTCATTGCCAATGGTAGCAATTTTTTCTTTATCCAATTCCAATAGGATATTAAATTCATTGCCACCGACCATGATCATTTCTTCGTAAAGATTCATAACTCTTTTTGATTGTTTGCCGACACCGAGGACTTCGGAAATAATTTCATACAAAGGAATAATACTCTTGAAAGGAATTTTATTTTCAGGCTTAAAGCCTAACTCACGATCAGCCAAGGCAACGACACGATGATCAACGCCGAGAACTAAGGGCTTTTTGCACACCGGACAAATATTTTTATGTTTTAAACTTTCTTCTGGGGAACAGCTAAACTTGCAACTACGGTGGCCGTCATAATGATACTTGCCTTCTTGCGGGTAGAATTCAATGGTATATAAAAACTTCTTTGGGTCTTCATCTTTTAGAATTTGTTTTAACTCAGCAAAGGTAAATTCTTGAAAATCAAAAACATTGGCTTCGCGGCCGAGGTTCAATGGACTATGAGCATCTGAATTGGAAATCAAAGTAATATTATCAAGGGCGGACAAACGCCAATTCATGGCCGGATCTGAACTGAGACCAGTTTCCATAGCAAAAATCTCAGGAGCCAGATCTTCAAAGCATTCTTCGACTGAATCATATCCGGATTTGGACCCAAACAAGGCAAACCATGGTGTCCAAACATGAGCCGGAACTAAAAATGCCTCTGAGTTGACATCGAGTAAAATCTGTAAAATCTCTTTGGAGCTTAGACCGAGAATTGGCCGGCCATCAGAACGAATATTACAGCCGCGATTTTCTAATTCCTGATTAAACTGATCAACACTGGCAAAATCTGGGAAAAATAATAGGTGATGCTGCCGCCGTGTCTTGTCTTTGTGCTTGTAGATGCAGGAAATCTCACCGCAAAGGACAAATTTAATAATCTTGTCACCCTGATCCTCGCCGGCCCTGAGTTTACCGAAGGGTCGAAGGGTCAAAAAACCAGAGCCATCTTCAACTAATTGCTCTTTCAACTCTTTAACATATTCAGGGTGAGTAATGTCACCGGTGGCGATCAAGTCAATTCCCTTCTTTTTACCCCATTCAGTCAGCGTCACAACTTCCATCTTGGGTGAAGTGGCGCGAGAGTATTTGGAATGTAGATGTAAATCAGCGATTATTTTCATATTTCATACGGATTACGGATAATACAGATTATACGTATTTGTTTATCAATTTATTGGTTTATTTTATAACAAATCTACGAATTAATGAGTCCGTGTCATGCTGAGCCTGCCTACCGGCAGGCAGGGCTCTCGAAGTATAGACACGGGTATTTCTCTTGCTCAGTTTAATAAACAAACTAACACTTGACAATTATAATAAATAAACTACACTAGTAAATGGCTATAGGGTATCCAATGTTGGCGCCCCAATAAAAGTAGCGTTGATTTATCGACCCACTGCTTACGTGAAGTAATTCTTATAGCTGGGTTCTTGAGAAAACTTGATCAAGTATAAGTCTCAATTGGATGTACTATATTAATTTAGATATAGTATAAACCGAAAGAGATACAGAACGACATACCCTCTCCGCACCCTACTAAAGGGTGTGTTTTAATATTATAAACCTAAAATATTTCTAAACAAATTGGTCAACTTGCCAATATCATGACGCACCAATTCGTGTTCGGTGATCAAATCTGTAGTATGATAAGTACGCTCGTTGTCTGACTGAAGATCAAACTCAACAAACTGAGAGTTTTCCGCGGCGTATTTTTGGAGAATTTCACCTGAGGGTCGGCGGTTGTTGGCGACGACCATGTTTACCTTGGCGCCAAGATAACTTTCCAAGACTCGAAGAAAGTCGCTGACATTGAAATTATTTGTTTCTCCATTCTTGGTCATAATATTAGAAAGATAAACTACTTGAGCCGGAGAGTCGGTTACGGCTTTTTTTAGTTCCGGCAACAGTAAATTGGGAGTAATGCTGGTGTACAAATCTCCGGGCCCAATAATAATATAGTCAGCATTCATAATCGCCTCGACCGATCGGGGGTAAACTTGCATTTTGGCGTTGTGAGGGACAAGATAAGTCTCCTTGATTCGTGATTCACGACGACCGCGGACAACGTCTATCTCTGACTCACCGAAAATCCGATCATTATTTTCTAAAATGGCGACGAGAGTGGCTTTGCTGGTAGTAGAAGGTAAAACCGTACCTTTGACATTCAAAATCTCACTCATTGCTTCCACAGCTTCGGGGAAATTGCCGTGTAAATATTCAGACAAAAAAACCAACAGCATATTGCCGGCATTATGGTCTCTCAATCTTTCGCTATAACGAAAACGAGCTTGTAAAATATTTCTGGCGTCTTTGTATGGTGATAAAGCTAGTAGGCATTTGAGAACGTCACCAGGAGGCAAAGTTCCAAGTTCATCTCTGAGCCTGCCAGTACTGCCACCACTATCAACCATCGACACGATCGCGGTGAGATCAACGTTTAATTCTTTTAATGCGGACAATAATGTAAATTGCCCGGTCCCTCCGCCTATTGTGACGATTTTCATAAGATGCTTTCAATATAATTTAACTGCTCAGGTGTGTTAGCACCCAGACATTCTTCATTATTAATTTGGATAAAATTGATTTTTTGTTTTTGAGCAAAGGCGTTTTCAATCAAGTCGGTCAGATAATACTCATTTTGTTCGTTATTGATTTGTAATTGGTCAATTTGACCCCAGAGCCATTCGTTGTTGAAACAATAATAACCGGGATTGACTTCGGTAATTTGAAATTCATCAGTGGAACAATCTTTGGCTTCTCGGATGGCTTCAATATCACCCGTATCGGAACGGATAACTCGGCCGTAATGAGAAAAAATTTCTCTTTCATCCAGAAAATCAGATACTTTTGTAGTAGCCATGGTTACAATTGCATCATTACCTTCCTGAAATTCAAACAACTTCAAACAAGTATCGGCTGTAACCAAGGGATGATCGCCATACAAAACAAGGGTATTGCCTTTTTTAGATGACAATAAGACGCTCGCGCAGGCAACAGCGTGTCCGGTGCCGAGCTGGTTTTCTTGTAAACTATAATCAGCGCGATCATCCAAACACTTCTTTACCCTATCTGCTTTGTAGCCGACAACTACAACTGGCCTTATGTCTATCGATTCAATAACGCCAACAACATGATCTATCATAGGCTTCTTGCCAACCGGCAGTAAAACTTTGGGTTCGTCTAAATTCATTCGAGTACCTTTGCCTGCGGCAAGAATAACACAATTTCTATTCATAAGACTTAATAATTTTGACTATCAAGACAAATTTATTTATTTCACTTTCATTTCTGGTGACTTTTCTCGAACATGTTCGGTTAGATTATCAACTGGAAAATCTGAACTTTCGTTCATTTCTTTGGCTTCAACCAAACTCATTTCAATTGTTGGATCATCCATGTTTATTTCCAAAGCATCCATCCCCCTTACCTCCATTCTTTTTTGGTGATCTGCCAAAAGTCTCTTTACTCCATCTAGTTTGGGAGTCAATGGGAAAAGAAACGAATCGTTTACTTTATCATGAGCGGCATAATAAATATCATTACCGCTTTTGACCTTGATAATTTGAATCATACGTCTGATTATTATTTAATATCGTAAATATAAATTCGATCCCGCCCGGGATGTTTTTCATTAGGAACAATAATTTGGTCTGGTTCGTGCCAATCGGGAATTTGAAAAGCATAAGAAATAATTCGGGAGCCCGGTTTTAATTCTTGATCAAATTTCTCTCGTAACCTTTTTAAGGCTGTATCCAAAAGATAACAAAAGACAACGTCATATTCTGACAAATTAATACGGTGAAAGTTTTTTAAACAAAGCTTGACATGAGATTTTTTTATCCGTTTTAAACAACAGCCTTTAAAGTGCGCCCACCAGTTGATTTCATATCCGGTAATATCCTTTATTCCCATTTTTTCAAATACACGAAGAACTCGACCATCCCCTGAGCCAAGATCAACTAGCTTGATATTAGGATTGTCAAATTTTATGAACTTCTTTAGATAACGCAATTGATACCCGAAAAGAGGCACATAAGGAACTCCCTTGGTGCGAAGTAAAGCAAACAAATTGCTGAATTGAATCATGCCAACAATTATCATTATCACAATACAAATACCCAATAAAAACCAATAAAATAAAATCATAGTTTTGATCATTAAAATATTAAAACAGAGAGCAAAGAACATGCATCCTGTAACACGTAGCCTTGACGAGCCCAAAAAAGCAAAAAACATAGAGACAATCCACTTCAGGCTAACTGTTCCCTGATAACTTTATTCTAATTGTAGCAGATAAATAATAAAACAAAAAACCGCCTTATTTAAGACGGGAATTAACTGTTGCATTCAGCTGACCGATGTCCGCGTGGGAACTGGACCATAGGTTTCAAAGTAAATGCATGGTAATAATACCGAAAGTCGACTTCAATATCTGGGTGATTAGCAAAGCGCAGCTGCAGTTCTTTGGCCAATCTGGTTTGAACTGCGACAGCCCGATGTCGACCCCAATTGCTACCGATCGCCACATGGACATTTGACCAGCGTCGACTCCAAAACTTAATTCTACTTTCTAGCTGATCAGCCTCAAACTCAACCAAACGGCTAAGGTTACCATGTTGATCCAAAAACTCCTGAACCTCAGAATAGCGACCATCCAGGTTGGACAGTTTCACGTCCTGAAATTTACTGAACTTTCTAGTCCGTTGAAGTTTAAACCTAGCATCAATTAATGAATTTGGTTGGAGGGGAAGCCCTCTGGTGGTTTTGATTGAGCCAACTGAACCCTCATTATAGGCGAAGGCATGCAGATTGACTGTAATTTTACGCTTTTGTGGCGCCCTATATGTATCGGTTGATGCACACATGGTCATGACTGCCTCGCTGTCTGGGGTTTTGGAAAGAACAAATTATGTGAAAGTGTAACAAAATTACCAATATATGTCAAGGAGATTTTGTAATGTGCCGACACATATGGCGGTTTTTGCCCAAGACTGTATAATCTTGGTATATGGCAATATCTATGGCAAAAACAATCAAAGAAGAGCGCTTAAGGTGGGTTCTGCCCATTGTTCGTAAAGAA
>Ga0210057_1000611_pt1 | contig 58676 bp, 72 predicted proteins | sample CryGeyCG2114_010_2_FD_183968 | JGI IMG/M metagenome (GOLD analysis project Ga0210057, IMG submission 183968) | Groundwater microbial communities from aquifer - Crystal Geyser CG10_big_fil_rev_8/21/14_0.10 (SPAdes) (version 2) | ecosystem: Environmental > Aquatic > Deep subsurface > Groundwater ...
GGAGCTTTATAGTCGCATGCGCACATATGCTCAACGTCAATTGTTCACCGCGATGCAGAAGAACCTAGCGAAAGCTCGTAAGAAGCACTAGCCATACAGAACAAAGACATCTTTTGCTCGCAGACCTGCCTGCCGGCGCGGCGCTTGTCCTTCATCGGCTGGACCAGCCGGACGGGCAGGCGGCGGGTTTTCTTGTGCGCTCACCACTTCTTCATGAATGTGCGGTATACTTTTCGGACTATTAATCATTAACAACAAAATCTGCCGCGCCTTAAAGGACGGTGCGCGGCACGATTTCGACAAAATCGTATGAAAAAATATTTTGTGTTGTACAAAGCGTCGCCGGAACAATTTAAAAAGTGGATGAGCATGCCGAAGGAAGAACAAAAGAAAGGAATGGAGTCGTGGACTCGGTGGATGGAGGATCACAAAGCAGATATCGTTGATAGTGGCACACCGCTGAGCAAAGTGAAGAAAGTTACAACGAAGGGGATTGAAGACGCTCACAACGACATTGGCGGCTATATGATTGTGCAGGCAGAGTCGCATCAGACGGCAGCAGAATTGATGAAAGACAGCCCGCACTTCAGCGACATGGAAGGCGCAGACGCGGGGACTATCGAGGTCATGGAAATGCCGGAGTGGCAGCAATAGATTTGCAAAATGGTATTGTGTTCGGATGCGGACAATTCATCGGGATATTGCGGCGGCGGTTTTGATATCCAAGGATGGGAAAATACTACTCGCGCGGCAAAAGCCAGGCGGCCGCGGTGTCTTTGCGGGAAAGTGGGTAATCGTTGGTGGCGGAATTGAAGAAGGTGAAGATCCGCGCGCTGCGCTCGACCGGGAATTTATGGAAGAAATTGGTGTCGACATTTCTCCCTATGAAGCCGAGCTCGTTGAAGAATCGGCAGGTGAAGGGGAAAAATCGCTACGCGGGACTGGCGAGCGTGTCTTTTGCAAAATGAGATTCCTTAATTACCGAGTTGTTATACACGACAAGCATGCCGCTGAAGTGGAGGTCACGATCGACAACGACGAGCTTTCCGAATACCGATGGTTTGAACCACCCGAACTTAAAAATATTACGCTTCCCGATCCCTCTGTTCCGTTTTTCACTAAACTCGGCTATTGGAAATAGCGAACATCCTTTTTTAATAAATGCTATTGTTTCGGGATGGGTTGGAAAGAGGTAATACAATTCTGGTTTGAAGAATGCACACCAAAGCAGTGGTTTACGAAAGATGAGGCATTTGATGCCAAGGTCCGCGAGCGATTTCAGGGTACGTATTGGCGCGTGGTGAAGGGAGAGAGTGCGCAGTGGCGCACAGAGCCGGAAGGAAGACTCGCGGAAATAATCGTCTTGGATCAATTCGCACGCAACATATTCCGTAATTCGCCTCGGGCTTTTGAGTACGATCCATTGGCGCTTGATCTTGCAGAAGAAGCCGTGCACAGCGGGGATGATAGGCGGCTCCCTAAGCGCATGCGCCGCTTTCTCTATATGCCCTATATGCACAGCGAATCAGCCGAGGTGCACCGGAAAGCATTCTGGCTCTTTCTCTCCCTCTTTGATTGGGAGACACTCAAGTACGAGATCAAGCATAAACGGATCATCGATCGCTTTGGCCGCTATCCGCATCGGAATGAAATATTGGGACGAAAAAGTACGGAAGCGGAAAAGGAATTTATAAAAAACCACAGGGGTTTCTAGAAGTTGCATTTCCGCAAATCTTGGTGCATACTCTCGAGGTTCTATGACAGCAGAAGAGAAGGTGAAAAAGGTCCGCAAGCCGCGTGCCTCCTCCAAAGGAGGATCCGCCTCCGGCGGAAAAAAGGTGGTCACATCCACTCCCGTTTCTGCTGCACCCTCCCCTCGTGCCTCAAAGAAGAAAGCTGCTGGCCCGAGCCGCTTGCGCATCCGCGTCCGTGCCTACGAGCATGGCGTCCTCGACGGCGCAGTAAAGCAAATCATCGACGTGGCTGTACGTCACAATGCTGAAGTCGTGGGTCCCGTGCCGCTTCCTATCGATATCAAGAAATACACAGTCAACCGCGCCGCCTTTATCGACAAAGATTCCCGCGAGCAATTTGAAATGCGCATTCACAAGCGCATGATCGATATTTTGAATCCCGCACCGAAAGTTATTGAAGCTTTGACCAACATTGATCTTCCCTCAGGTGTTTCTATCGACGTAAAGATGCTCTAAGCAGACCAGAAGATCTCGCCGGGTTATACTCTCTGGATGACACGGTTTGGTGCTTTCGTACTTCTCGTCCTACTAATTATCGTCGGAGGCGTTGGCTACCTTACTTGGAACAATTGGAGCATCCTTACCGGGATAGCCCCACTTGTGCGCCCCGCTCCAGAGCTTCAGGCGGGAGAGCCCTTGCCATTTACACTGTCCCCTGGCTTTACCGCGCGCATATACGCATCGAGTACCCCCGGCGCGCGCGTTCTCGCGCTTGATCCGCGCGGCGTCATCGTGGCGTCTCTCACATCGGAGGGAAAAGTTGTCGCGCTTCCTGATGAAAATGGCGACGGAGTGGCGGACACGACCGTGGAAGTAATCACTGGTTTAAACAAACCGCACGGCATTGTATTTCGCTGCGATGAAAATAATCCAGAAGTGTGCCGCCTCTTTATCGCCGAGGAGGATGTCGTACAATCGTATACGTACGATCCCACAAGTCGGAAGGCATCGCTACCGAAAACCCTGATGTCGCTACCAAGTGACGGCGGTCACTCCACACGCTCGCTCCACATCATGCCGGATAACAAAAAGATTTTGGTAGCTGTCGGTTCTTCCTGCAATGTCTGCAACGAAGAAAACGCTCTGCGGGCCGCAATAAGCATGATGGATCCGGAGACGGGGGAGCATTCGATATATGCAAAAGGCCTGCGCAATACCGTTTTTATGACGATCAATCCAATCGACGGATCGCTTTGGGGGACCGACATGGGTCGCGATTTACTCGGCGATGATACGCCACCTGATGAGGTCAACATTATCGAAGAAGGTAAAAATTACGGCTGGCCAATTTGTTATGGGGGAAATATTCACGACACACAATTTAACCCCGATGGAAACGCTACGCGTTCCAACGGGGCAGGTAAAAACACTCCGTGTGCATCATTTCAAGCTTCGCATATCGATATTCCTGCACACGCGGCGCCGCTCGGCCTCGTATTTATTCCAGAAGAAGGATGGCCCGAGGACTATTGGCACGATCTTCTCGTTGCCTATCACGGCTCATGGAATAGGAGCGTGCCGACGGGATACAAAATAGTGCGCATCGAGCTCGATACCCGCGGCAACCCGACGGGCGAGGTGGAAGATTTCATGACTGGATTTACACGCGACGGTGAAGTCATCGGCCGTCCTGTGGGACTTCTCGTGCAGCCCGGTGGCACTCTCTACGTAAGCGATGACCGCGCTAGTGTAATCTACAAAATTACTCGGAATTGAATCGAACATCATATCAATGAATAAGGGCGGGTTAGGCGGTTTTTCGTCTCCGTGCTATATTTCATCTGTATGAGTATCGCAATGTCCAAGAAAATACGTGAAGCGGATATCCGTAAATTAGCTCGTGATGCCGCAGCAGCTGCAAAAATCGCCATTCGAAATCGATTCCTTATCGAGACCTTTTTGAGTGTTCGTGAAGCATTGGAAGGAAAAACAAAAACGCATGCCTCCGCAGCGGCGTTGTTCAAGAAACTGAATGTATAAGTATGGCGCGCCGTTTGCGCATCAAAACGACGCCTCGTTTTGATCGTCGGCTTGCCTCTTTCCTTAAAGCGCATCCGGAATTGGTTGGTAAGACCGAAGCAGCTATTAATAGCCTCGCACGCACGCCGTTTGATCCGCGCAACAAAACCCACGCTCTTTCAGGGCCGCTCAAAGGACTATGGGCCGCAAGTATCAGTTACCACTATCGTTTAGTGTTTCTACTTAGCGACGATGAGATTATTCTTGTGAATATCGGTTCACACGATGAAGTATACTAATGTGTTTATTGATACAGCGACCGTGCCGGCGTCATCTATAAAGTTACCCGAAATAGCCTCGAAAACTAAGGAAACTGGCCCTTTATTCACAGGTTTTCCACTTTTTGCAGCCCTCTTCCTTGATTTTTCATCTATTTTGTGCTTTGGTGTTAGAGGTAGGTTCCCGTGGGGAACCGGAAACAAGGAGGAGGCCATGACGGCCAAGGTACGTTCTTTGATAATCGCCCTCGCGATGGCCTTGGCCGTCGCCGGGTGCCAGAGCACCCAGCGGGCGACTCCGTCGCCTAGTGCTCCGCAGGCGGCCTCGCCTGCCGCCGTCGCTGCCGGCGATGTCGTCACCACGTTGGTGGCGCTCGAGCCTTCAGCTTCGGCCGAAGTGGCTGCAACCCCGGCCATCGTCGCCCACGACGCCGAAGGCACCGAAGTCGGCGTGCTGGTCCCGGGCAACATGCTCGGGTACGGGGTAGCCACCACTCCGGTCGGGGTCATCTACCCTCCGATATCGATGACCGCCGGTGGCGGGTGCAACCATTCCGACCCAGTCCTGATCTGCCGCTGGGCCGAGTCCGCCACGGCAGAGCAGGTTGCCAGTGACCCCGCCACCTTCAGCAGCGACTCCTACCTCGTTCTCCTCCGCGAGAGCAGAACGCCGGAGGCCCTGATCTCTCAGGCCTACGTCGCTCAGTACCAGAGTATCTTGAAGGAAGGGGGGCGAGGCGACATGTTCGTCTGGGTCCAGGAGGAACCTCACCGGCTTCCCGACATCGCCGGAAAGGCGGTGTGGAGGGCGAGCGCCTTCGTCGGCACTGCCAGCGGACACTCCGTCAAGGTGGTGATTCATGTCGCCGACATGGGTGGGGGCTACTGGCTTGGCTCGGCTGAGCGGGACCCCACGATCGGCGAAGTCTGGGCACCGGGATTCGCCGAAGCTCAGACCGAGGCCTTCGCCCACGTCCTGGGCGGCGCGGCCCCTGTCGCTGCCCGCTAAGTCGCGGGTCACATCCACCCTGATCCCTCCCACAAGCATGCGCATGTGGGAGGGGCCAGATCTTTTTCATATATACACAACACCTGATGGCAGTGCCCCAACGCGTGATACTATTTGTATATTATATGGCACAGCGGTCCCTCCTCTCTTTGTGTATCATCCTTGTACTTTCAGCGAGTGCCGTTGCGGCCTATTATTTTCTGACTCGGGACCAAGCGCAGGAATCTGCGGTAAATCCCGAGTTTCCCTTCGAACGAAACAACGCGCTCAACGAACCTCCCTTCGATCTTGCAAGCCTCCCCGGCACGCTCCTTCTGCCCTCGGGAAAGTCTTCGTATACGCAATTTGATCTCTCCACACAAAGAGGATCGTCAGGCACACTTCCCCCTGGCATCGAGGGAGACCTTCTCGATATGGTTTCTTCTCCCAAAGGGGACGTCGTAGCGTATATCACCGCGGCAGACAGTAAGTACAACCTTGCTTTCAAAGGTGCTGACTGGGAATACACATTTAGATTAAAAGCTCCACTTGCAGATCTTGCGTGGTCACCTGACGGTTCTATGGTGGCGTTCTCAAGTTTCCGTCCAGAAATGGACGGATGGACCGTCTTCACCCTCGATCTTTCGGGGGATAAGAAGAAGCTCGAAGCCTTTTCGGAAACTCCTGGACACAGTCCACAGTTTCTCTCAAACAACAGCATCGTCTATCTTCGCGAAAATGCCCTCTACACTACTACGATTGGTGGTGCTCCTGATCTTGTCACGACTTTTGACGGTGTGCCGCCTCAGCTTGCCGACGCGGCTAGTTTCAATATACCGAGTCTTAGTGTTTCCTCTGACCGTACACAGCTTGCGTTCTCGAATCCGCTTGAAGAGACGATTTATCTTGTTGATCTGGTTGGTGGTATCCCGCGAGGGGATGTCCCTTCACAGAAGGTACGCTTTCTCAATGTGGGGGGCTATGACCCGATCTTTAGCCCCGACGGAGCGTTTCTTGCAATCGTGCACCCGATCGACGGCATCATTGTGTTTAGCACCGAAAGCCTTCTGGGATGGGTGGTCGCTCCGCTTCCCGAGAATACGTGGCTTAACAATCCGATCTTCGCGTGGGTAACCGATACACCATGAGATACATTTTTTCACTAGCGTTATTTGGACTTGTTTTATTTGGAGGTGTGGGACTTGCCTCTGCATGTTCTGCATGGGGCTGTGGTGGAGCAGAGAGCCGAGCTGACAGTCCCGGAGATGGGACTTTCTGGGGGAATAGTAATTCTGGACGTGACGGGGGATATGGAGGTGGAGGTGGAGGTGGAAGTGGGGGGTGGGGCGGAGGTAGTTCATCAGCCAGTCCCGATTCAACCATTCGCACCACCGAATACGGTTACAAACAGGACGACATTATTACCCGAGAGCGTGTGCTTGTCGGAAGCTCTGTTGCGGAAAGTGAAGCACTTTTTGGTATACCCGGAGGTCTTTACTTAGAGGTTGAGCACGTGTGCGTGCGCTGTGGCGGTGGAGGAGAAGGCAACAACAATGAAGGAGGAGGGGGCTTTGGTGGAGGTGGTGGAAGCAGCGGAGGCGGAGGCGGAGGAGGTGGAGGAGCATGTCCGTATGGCTACGTAGAACGCGTCAGATACTGTTGTGGTGGCGATGATATCCACGAGTGGGTCTGTGCGAATCCTCCTCCTGGCGGAGGAGGTGGCGGAGGAGGTGGCGGAGGATTCGGCAGCGGAGGATCCGGCAGTGGGAGCGGCGCGGGCGCGTGCTCCACACTCAACTTTTGTGCTGGTTCCGCGGTCATTCATCAAGCGTCCAACTGCAGCCAATCGCTTGTCCAGAACTGCTCATATGCGTGCACAGCCGGCGCGTGTGTGCCCCCGCCACCACCGAGTTTCGCGCCATTCGTCGCGACTCACCCGAATGGCGACTTCGGAGCCTCAGGGCGTCTCCAAGCAAGACCATCGTTATTGAAAAAAGGTGATACAACGCAGCTGTATTGGAGCGTTTCCAATGTCTCGAGCTGTTCCATAGACGGTACCAATAAGGATCACTGGACCCTATCATCCTCAGGTGCTGCCGGACAAACGACAGGTCCTATCGTAGCCCAGACAATCTACACGCTTAATTGTATTTCGCTCCCCGGTGCGACACCGCCGTCTATCAGTGACTCACTCATCGTGAATGTTGTTCCTATCTTTAATGAGCAGTAGGGGTTTTCGGATGCTATAGTATGTCTGTATGGTTCGCTCGATCACACACTCCCGCTCTGCAATCCTTCTGGTGATACTTTTGATCGTGGCTTTTGCACTTCCGTCCACAGTCGGGGCGCAGGAAAGTGAGAGCCAGGTTCGAGCAGCGGTCCGCGCTGAGCTTATGAAAGATCCACGCACCGCGGGATTTTCGGAAGCGCAAATTGATGCGATGGTTGATATTCTTGTGGGCGAAGCACAAAAAAATAATCTGACCGCGAGCGACATTACGTGGCAGCCGCAAGGAGACACCTTCAACGTACAAAACAGCTCATCCGAGGGAGGGGTGGTTTCGGAAACATGCGACTCACCGAGATTCCTATGTCTATTTAGCGAAGCTTTCGGTTTTGTGGGTCCCAAGACTCTCATACCTCTCCTCTTATTCCAGGCAGCTTCAATGGGGATGGTATGGATTTTTGCAGAAGCTTTGTATCGACATCGAATGCGAATGTATCCGCCAATCTCAGCAGAAACTCCAACGTCAATGTAGTGGGGTTGTGTTTTTCTAAACCTTACGTATACTGCTCCCCACGTCCTCCTTCGCTAAAAGCTACGGACGGATAAGCTATGTCCCTATAGGGACCACTAGACGAGGCAGAGATGCCCGCTAGCGCGGGCGTTTTGTTTAAAATATGAAATTCATGTTGGGCACCAAAGGACGAATGACGCAGGTCTTCGATGAGAAGGGTGTCGTTTCTGCTGCCACGATTGTGACGGCGGGGCCTCTTACCATCACGCAAGTGAAAACAAAAGAGAAGGATTCCTATGATGCAGTACAAGTCGGCTTTGGTTCTAAAAAAGAATCTCGTCTCAACAAAGCACAAGGCGGAAAACCATTTTCTTACCTTCGCGAATTTCCTCTTAAACCTGGAACCTCGAACCTAGAACCTGCATCTACGATCGATGTCTCTATTTTCTCACCCGGTGATGTTGTTGCAGTCTCTGCGATTTCAAAAGGCAAAGGATTCCAGGGCGTGGTGAAGCGCCACGGATTTCATGGTGGCCCTCGCTCGCACGGTCAGAAAAACAAAGAGCGCTCTCCCGGTTCTATCGGCGGCGGCGGACGCTCCGGCGGGCGCGTCGTCCCCGGCATGCGCATGGCCGGCCGCATGGGAGGAGATCGCATTACGGTCAAAAATCTCAAAGTCTTGCAAGTCGATACCGCCACGAATACACTCGTCATTTCTGGTGCGATCCCAGGGAAGCCTGGCACGCTCATCGAAATTCGCGGATAAATATTTATATGGACCCCGTTAGAAGCCCACAAAACGATATGAATACAAAATCAGAGAAAAATACAAAAAGCCGCGAAGCTTCTAACGGGGTGGAAGCACCTATTTATAATTCACAAGGAAAAAAGAACGGCTCGGTCACATTGCCCGAGAGTGTCTTCGGTGTTGTGTGGAATGACAGCTTGATGCATCAGGTTGTTGTCGGCATGCAGGCAAATGCTCGCCCGACTGTCGCTCATACGAAGATGCGCGGAGATGTGCGTGGTGGAGGCAAAAAGCCATGGGCGCAAAAAGGCACTGGCCGCGCCCGACACGGATCAAGCCGTTCTCCGATTTGGAGAGGGGGAGGCGTGACGCACGGTCCTCGCAGCGACAAAAACTACAGCCACGTACTTCCGAAAAAAATGCGCGCCAAAGCCCTTTTTATGGCGCTTTCACGAAAATTCAAGGACGGCGAAATTATGTTCGTCGACTCGTTCGGCTTGAATGAACCAAAGACAGCGGCCGCCAAGAAATCGCTCCTCATGCTCTCGAAAGTTTCAGGATTTGAAAAATTGGCATCAAAAAAGAAGAACGCTGCACTTGTGGCCTTCGCCGAGCCCACGGTTGCTTCACAAAAGAGTTTCCGTAACCTCGGCAATGTTGCCACGATCGCAATGCGAAACCTCAATCCTGTCGCGGTATTGAAGAGCACGTACCTTGTTATAGAAAATCCGGAAGCAGCAATTGCGATTGTCGGAAGCCGCGTCTCCAAGAAAATGAATTCCAAACTAGAACCTAAAACCTAGTCCCTAGCACCTATTTATTTATGGCACTCTTCGATTTCAAAAATAAAAAGTCCGCCCAAGGTGGATCGGCCTCGGGCCGAAAAACAGAAGAAAAATCCGCCAACGTAGCGGCGCCTCGCAAGGCAAAGTCGCCTGTAGTTAAGAAAGAAGAGACCTCGTCTTCAAACACAGGCTCTTCAGGTGCACGCGATCTCTCGTTTATTCTCCGGCACGCACGTATCACGGAGAAAGCGACGATGCACTCGGCCGAGAGCGTCTATACCTTTGACGTCGAAGTGCGTGCTACGAAGCGCGATGTACTGCAGGCGGTGCAGGCTCTCTACAAAGTCGCACCCCGCATGGTGCGGATCGTCAACATCCCCACAAAAATGCGCCGCAACGCCCGCACGGGGAAAATCGGTGTGAAGCGCGGAGGCAAGAAAGCATATGTGTATCTCAAGAAAGGAGAAACTATCACCATTGGATAAATTTTCAATTTACAATTTTCAATTTGCAAGTATGAAGTCCTACAAACCAACCTCCAAATCCCAACGCCAAAGAGTGTCCATCAACTACCGCGCAATCCTGTCGGGTCACAAGCCGGAGAAGTCGCTCATGAAAGGCGCAAAGAGCCGCGGCGGCCGCAATGCATTCGGGCGTATCACGGTGCGTCACCAGGGCGGCGGACACAAGAAAACATATCGTCAGGTGGATTTCAAGTTTGATAAGAAAAATATTCCTGCGAAGATCGCTTCCATCGAATACGATCCGTTCCGCAGCGGCTTCATCGGCCTTGCAGTATACGCCGATGGCGAAAAGCGCTACGTCGTTCTTCCACAGCGCGTAAAAGTGGGGGATACGTTCCTTGTCTCCGACAAAGCTCCCGTCACGCTTGGCAATCGCTTGCCGCTTGGCAACATGCCCGTCGGTACATTCGTGTATAATATTGAATTAAAGCCGGGAGCAGGAGGAGTCTTGGCGCGTTCTGCTGGAAATTACTGCGAAGTTGTCGCGCAAGACGCCGGTTATACCCACCTCAAGATGCCTTCTACTGAAGTGCGCCGCGTCATTTCTACGGCGTGGGCATCGGTGGGAGAGGTCTCTAATGAAGAGCATCGACTCGTAAATCTTGGAAAAGCGGGAAGAAGCCGCTGGATGGGAGTCCGTCCTACGGTCCGTGGTTCAGCCATGAATCCCGTGGATCACCCGCACGGTGGAGGGGAGGGCAAGCAAGGCCGCGGCTCACGCCGCCAGAAAACCATGTGGGGCAAACCCGCAGGCAAAGGCCAGAAGACAAGACGTCCAAAGAAGTACTCAAACGTATTTTTGGTCAGTCGCCGTCGCGTCGGAAAGAGAAAGTAAAAGCATGAAAGCCCGCGCTCCCGCGGGCTTTTTGTTGACATTGGGTCTTGTTTCCTATACATTATGCCCATCCCGCCGCGGCGGGATTTCAATTGCTATGACACGATCACTTAAGAAAGGTCCGTACGTGGACGTCAAATTGATGAAAAAAGTCTCGACTCGAAAAAGCGGGCAGGGCTCAATCAAGACGTGGGCACGCGCGAGCCAAATCGCACCTGAATTTGTGGGCTACACCTTCGCCGTTCACACAGGGAAAAATTTTGACGATGTGTTCGTGACCGAGGACATGGTGGGGCACCGATTGGGTGAATTCGCTCCGACGACCAAGTTCATAAAACACGGTGGTCGCATGCAGAAGGAGACTGAAATGGCTGCGAAGGCAGCGGAGATCGCCGCAGCATCCGCCGCCAAAGCTACAGCCTCATCGGCTGCCGCAACAAAGAAATAGTTCGACGATGCTCACTATAAATAAAATATGAAAGCGCTTTTAACTAATTATCACCAATCGCCTCGCAAGGTGCGACTTGTTGCAGATTTGATTCGCGGGAAAAGTCTCACTGCTGCGCGCAACGCTTTGATGTACCTCCCGAAAAAGTCTTCACCCGCGATCGAGAAGCTTTTGGATTCAGCGGTAGCGAATGCCGGCCCGGCTGTCTCGCCGGAGAGTTTGTTTGTAAAGACGATCACGGTCAACAAAGGTCTTGTAATGCGTCGATCGCGCCCGTTTGCCCGCGGACGTGCCGGATCTATTCGCAAGACCATGAGCGTTGTCTTTATCGAGCTCGGCATTAATCCCAAAGGAGCGAACGTAAAAACTTCCGCAAAGTCTAAATCTAAAGTACTTGCTCGAAAAACTTCAAAGAAACTAGTCTCAGCACCTGATTTAGCAAAATCACCTACTCGGTAGTCCCTATCACCTAATTCTTTATGACCCACACCGTACATCCCTACGCACATCGCCTCGGCATCATCCGTGATTGGAAGTCACGCTGGTTTGCGAAGAGCCCGGCCCAGTACCGTCAAAACGTCTGCGTCGACGCCGCCATCCGCCGCTTTTTGAAGAAGCGCTTGCGCGGTAATTACGTCACAGCAGTCGACATCGAGCGCAACGAAAAATCGATTCGCGTCATCATCAAAACGTCTCGTCCGGGACTCGTTATAGGGCGCGGTGGGGAAGGTTCTGCCAAGCTTAGTAAAGAGATAGAAGCAATCATCCGCACAGTGCCGCGCGCAGAGAGGAAAGCGGTGAAGCTGGACATTGAAGAGATCCGCTCTCCCGAATCACAATCTCCGGTTGTTGCGTACATGGTTGCCGAAGGCTTGGAGAAACGCCAGACATTCCGCCGCGTCTTGAAGCAAACCGTAGAAAAGGTCATGGCAAATCGCGATGTACAGGGTGTGCGCATCGCAATTGCAGGCCGCTTGGGAGGCGCAGAAATGTCCCGCACGGAAGAAATTAAGCGCGGTCGTGTTCCTCTCCAGACTCTGCGAGCGGACATCGATTTTGCGCGTGAACAAGCGTACCTCCCGTACGGTGTTATCGGTATCAAGGTCTGGATTTACCGCGGAGAAATATTTGATAAGGAAGCGAAGTCCGCCCAAGGCGCCATGCCCGCCGGCAGGCAAGGATCCTCCTTCGGAGGAAATTAATCGTATGCTTGCACCCAAAAAAGCAAAACACCGCAAATGGCAGAGTGGCCGCCGCCGTGGCAAGCGCTTGAACGCTCCCGAGACGCGCGGTATCACGGTTGCTTTTGGTTCATACGGCTTAAAGGCCCTCACACAGGCACGCGTCACATCGAATCAGCTTGAAGCTGCCCGCCGCGCGCTCAGCCGTGCAGGAGGCAAGAGCGCCAAGATCTGGACGCGCATTTTCCCTGACAGACCGTTTACGCAAAAGGCGGCGGAAGTGGGAATGGGTAGCGGAAAAGGCGATGTCGCGGGATTTGTATTTGACGTGCGCCCAGGCCGCGTGATTTTCGAGATTGATGGAGCGACTGAGCCGATTGCCCGCGAGGCACTTCGCAAGGCAGGGACGAAGCTGCCGCTTAAAGCCCGCGTCGTGGAGCGCATGTAGTTCGACTTGTTGTTCCTATACACAAACCTATGGCTGATTTTTCAAAACAGAATGTCGAGGAGTTGAAGAAGCTCATCGCTGATAAGCGGGAGAGCCTTCGTGTATTTCGTTTTGGAGGCGCGGGTTCGCGCACACGCGATGTTCGCTCGGGCCGTAATGTCCGCAAGGAGATCGCACAGATCCTGACCGAGCTTCGCGCACGCGATTTGTCTGCCGCCAAGACAAAAATTGCATCTAAGCCGAAGAAAGCGTAGTATCCGCAGCTATTGTATGGAAAAAGAAACCACAGGCAAAACATTGGAAGGCGTCGTCGTAAAATCGGCGATGAAAGACACCTGTACAGTTCAGGTGGAGCGTTATGTGAAGCACCCGAAATACAAAAAATACCTTCGCCGCAGCAAGAAATTTCTCGTCCACAATCCGGGCAACACCGCGCAAGTCGGCGAGAAGGTCGTTATTCGCGAAACCCGTCCTATCTCCCGAAGAAAACGGTTTGTTCTCGTCTCCCGCATTTCTCCCAACCTAGTCCCTAGCACCTAGTCCCTAGCACCTATTTTTATGATTCAAGATCGAACTCTCGTTAAAATTGCAGACAACTCCGGCGGCATCATCGGCCGGGTCTTTAAGATTTTGGGCGGCTCGAAGCGTCGCTATGCAGGTCTTGGCGATGAGATCGTTATTTCTATCCAGACCGCGCAGCCTCGCAAGGCCGTGAAGAAAAAGGAAGTGCACCGTGCTGTCGTCGTCCGACAGAAGAATGCATTCCGTCGCGTCGATGGCTCATACATTCGCTTTGATGAAAACGCAGTCGTCTTGATCGCCGGAAGCGGTAAAGAGCCGAAAGAGCCAAAGGCAAACCGCGTATTCGGCCCTATTCCGCGCGAAGTAGCAGAGCGAGGATACCAGAAAATAGCCTCGCTCGCGCCTGAGATCGTTTAAATTGTATGAAACTCAAAAAAGGAGATAAGGTCATCATTATCGCAGGCAAAAACAAAGGCCAAAATGGGGCTATTGTGCGTGTTTTGCCGCGCGACAATATGGTGTTGCTTGAGGGTATGAATCTTGTCAAAAAGCACCGCAAGCCTTCCTCACAGAATCGCAAAGGGCAAATCATTGATAAGCCGATGCCACTTCACGCATCCAACGTCATGCTTCTCGATCCTAAGACAGGGAAGGGCACGCGCATCAAAATAACGCGCGACAAAGATGGCAATCGCCAGCGCGTCGCCGTGAAAAGTGGAGAAGAACTCAAGTAATATGGCAACACAAACAGTACATACCAAGACGTTCGACGCTCTTAAGGGAGAGTTTGGCTACAAAAATGTCATGCAGGCGCCGCGTCTTGTGAAAATCGTGGTTTCCTCTGGCGTCGGCTCTCAGAAAGACAAGAAGAAGCTCGAACTCATCGTTGACCGCTTGGCACGGATCACGGGCCAGGCTCCCGCTGCGCGCGGTGCCAAGAAATCCATTGCGAATTTCAAGGTCCGTGTGGGCGATGTCGCGGGCTACACCATCACGCTCCGCGGCGAGAGAATGCAGAACTTCTTCGACAAGCTCATCCACATCGTCCTCCCGCGCGTCAAAGACTTCCGTGGCATAAAGCCAAGCGCAATTGACGAGATGGGCAACATCTCGATTGGTCTCAAGGAGCACACGGTATTCCCCGAGACTTCCGACGAAGACTCAAAAGACATTTTCGGCCTCGCGATTACCATCGTAACCACCGCCAAGAACAAAAAAGAAGCCGAAAGCTTCTTGCGCCACCTCGGAGTGCCGCTGAAGGAAGCGGAATCGAAGAAATAAAGCAGCTCTTCGCTGTTCTAAATATCGATTCGCCACAGTCCTTCACCTGGGGGATCTGTCAGCTAACAAAAAAACCTAATTTGGTTATACTTCTCCACGTATGTTCTCAATTTTCGGTAAAATCTTTGAGAAGCTGAATTTACGGCTCAATATTTTCAATCGTTCGAACTCACCATCGCTGAAATTTAAGCAAACAAACAAAGGCGACGGTGATAATGTTGCAGGCGATAAATACGTCTACAATAATCAGAATCCCTCGAATAACAGCTTCGCTGAAGTAGTTTGGGCGTGGAGTATACCCGAGACCCATCAAGAAAATCACAAAATTATCGAATACGAATTCGGTCCAACTCTTTTGAATAAGAGTGATCAAATCGTCAAAGACCTTTACATAAATTTTTCTTCGTCAGGTTTTAATCTCAATGTCGAGGGAACACCACAACTGAACGTATTTGAGGGGTGGAATGTCCATGGAGAGGCTCTCAACTTAATTACAAAGCCCGAATATAGGTATGCACCTAATAACCTCCTGTACCCATTTAAAATTCGGATTTTATTTAAGAAAGGGTTAATTCCACCGCATGATGCGTGGCTCTACTTTTCTTTTGGAGCGCCCAATGTAAAAAAGTTTGAAAAAGAAGTGCGGGTTAGCGAGCTGCAAATAAAAGAGTTTATCGAGGGGAAGGATCACGATACGCGAGCTTTTTTGAGATTCTTGGGCTTATCAAATGACGGTTCTAACGTCGGTTAATAGCCTGCGGTTGACTTTGATGGTCAGCTCAAGTAATATGCGCGAGCCTCGTAAGGGGCTCTGTTTTTTAGTAAGTCCCCAGAATTTTCTTGGGATACTGCAAGAAACGGGGCACGAGGGAAGTGCTCTAACCCAACATCCGAAAGGTGGGGTGCCGGTACTTCCAAACTCCTTCTGGGCGACCATTCATGGCAAAGAAATCAATGATCATAAAGGCTAATAGAAAGCCTAAATTCAGAAGCCGCACCGTGCGCCGCTGTTTCAAATGCGGTCGCCCACGTGGGTTTATTCGCGATTTCAACCTGTGCCGTATTTGTTTCCGCGAGGAAGCTCTCGAAGGCAACATCCCTGGCATCAAAAAAAGCTCATGGTAAGCGATCCTGTCGGTGACTTCATAGTGACGCTCAAAAATGCCGGTGCCATCAATAAGGCATCTGTATCAGTGCCGTACTCGGCTTTTAAAATGGCTATCGCAGAAAAGTTGAAAGACGCGGGCTTTGTCGCGGGCGTAGAGAAGAAGGGCAAGAAAGTGCGCAAGAATTTGGACGTCACCCTTAAATACAAAGACGGAGAGCATGCGATCGCAGGCGTAAAGAGAATTTCGAAGCCGGGCCGCCGCCTCTACAAGAGTGTTAATGAGATCATTCCTGTGCGATACGGCTACGGCGCGCTTATTCTCTCGACCCCGAAAGGCGTTCTCACGGATAAGGAAGCTAAAAAGGAAAAAGTCGGCGGTGAAGCCCTCTTTGAAATTTGGTAAAGAAGATGTTATGAACAACGTGAATTACATATTCTTTACCCAGCACCTTCGTTTCTCTATGAAACAAAGGTGCTGGGTGGAAGTTCTTTCTAAACTCGCTTACACTCGTTAAGAAAAACTAACCATGTCACGTTTAGGAAAAAAATCAGTAACCGTACCCCTTGGCACCGACGTCTCGGTCGCTTCGAGTGAGATCACGGTCAAAGGGAAGGGAGGCACACTCAAGCGCTCCATTCATCCGGCTATTTCTATCGTCGTTGATAAGGGTGAAGTCGCAGTAACTCCGAAGGATTCGTCACGCCTTGCGAAGGCTCTCTGGGGTACCTACGCAGCACATGTGCGCAATATGATCGCAGGTGTGAACACGCCGTTTGCAAAGAAGCTCCAAGTCGAAGGCATTGGTTTCAAAGCGGAACTCGCTGGGAAGCAATTGAAATTGGCCGTTGGTTTTTCTCACCCAGTACTTTTGGATATTCCTGCTGGAATCACTGCGGCGGTAGAGAAAAACATCATCACGGTCTCCGGCGCTGACAAAGAACAAGTCGGGGAATTCGCTGCTTCTATTCGTGGCACGAAGGAGCCGGAGCCGTACAAAGGCAAGGGCATTCGCTACGAAGGGGAGGTCGTCCGCCAGAAACAAGGCAAGAAAGCAGCAGCAGCTGCCGCATAAAGAAGATGTTATGAACAACGTGAATTACATATTCTTTACCCACCCAAATTTTGCAAAGCAAAATTTAGGCTGGTGGAAGTTGTTTCTAAACCCGCTTACACTCGCTAAGAAAAACTAACCATGGAACTTACAAAAACACAGCAGAGAGATCGAAGACACCGCCGCGTGCGCGCGAAGGTCGCTGGGAGCGAGACACGTCCGCGTCTTTCTATATACAAGTCCAATACGCGCCTTACCGCGCAGATCATTGATGACACCAAAGGCATGACGCTCGCTGCGGTTTCTTCTGCGCAGGAGAAGGGAAAGACGCCTCGGGAGCGTGCAGAAGCTGCAGCAGCAACCCTCGCTAAGCGCGCGGGCGAGAAAGGAGTGAAAGCAGTGGTTTTTGACCGTGGTGGATTCAAATATCAGGGAACGGTGAAAGCCTTTGCTGACGCCGCGCGTGCTGCCGGATTAGAATTTTAAAGAAGATGTTATGAGCAACGCGAATTACATATTCTTTACCCAGCACCTTCGTTTCAAAGGAAACGAAGGTGCTGGGTGTAAGTTCTTTCTAAACTCGTATATACTCGTTAAGAAAAACTAACATGGCCGAAGATCAAACAGATGTAAAAGCAGAGGAAGTGGTCGCAGATGTCCCTGCGGTTGCAGTAGAAGGGGCCGTACCAAAGGCCGCTTTTGCAGGTGGACGGGGGAATCGCGATAGGCGCGGAGGTGGTCGCGGCGGCCGCCCGAATCGACCTCGTGGAGGTGACGAACGCCGCAGCGAATTTGCACAGAAGCTGATCGGCATCCGACGCGTCGCGCGTGTTATGGCCGGCGGCCGCCGCTTTAATTTCAGCGCAGCCTTGGTGATCGGAGACAAAAAGGGTCGCGTGGGAGTCGGCTTAGGGAAAGCAGCAGACACCGCACAGGCGATTGATAAAGCGACACGTGCCGCAAAGCGCAGCATGATCAGTTTGAATTTGACCAAAAACCGCAGCCTTTCACGCAACGTGGAAGCGAAATATTGCGCATCACGCGTCGAGATTCGCCCAAGCCCGGGTCGTGGATTGGTCGCAGGCTCTTCCGTGCGCACGGTGCTCGAGCTCGCAGGCGTGTCCGATGTTACTGCCAAGCTTCTCTCCCGCAGTAAAAATCCGGTCAACAACGCACGCGCAGCTATCGAAGCTTTGAAAGCAGTTGCATTCTCTTCCGCCGGAGGCGGATCCTCCTCCGGAGGAAAATAATCTATGGCCTCACTCAATTTACTTAAACGTACAGGAGCACGCAGCAGTATGCGCGTGGGTCGCGGTGGCAAGCGCGGTAAAACTTCAGGCCGCGGTACCAAGGGACAGAACGCGCGCTCTGGCCGCAAAAAGCGCCCGGAAATGCGCGACATCATCAAGAAATTGCCGAAGCGCCGCGGGTACGGCAAGAATCGCGGCCGAACGGTTGTCGGCACGAGACAGGGGGCGACCATTATTTCTCTCGAGCGGCTCGACGCGATGTTTGACGCGGGGAGCGAGATCACGCAGAAAGCACTTTTGGAAAAGGGTATTATCAAACGATACAATGTTCCTGTGAAAATCGTGGGCAGCGGTACGATAACAAAGAAGTTTACCCTCAAGGGTCTCAAAGCTTCAGCGTCGGCGCGCGTCGCAATTGAAAAGGCAGGAGGAGCAATTACATAACACCATGTGGGAATCATTTGTAAGAAAAGTAAAAGTCATCGTAGGGGACGAGACGCTTCGCATGCGTATTCTCTTCGTACTCTCAGCCCTTGTCGTGTTCCGTTTTCTTGCCACGATCCCGATTCCGGGAATCGACGTTGCGCAGCTGCAGGTCTTTTTGAGTAACAATCAATTCCTCGGACTTCTCAATATATTTTCGGGAGGAGGATTCTCAAACCTCTCGATCATGATGATCGGGGTAAGCCCGTACATCACTTCCTCAATCGTAATGCAATTGATGACGATTCTCATTCCGAAATTGAAAGAGATGTATCAAGAAGAGGGAGAAGCGGGCCGCATGCGCTTCATGCAATACTCGCGCTACCTATCGGTCCCCTTGGCCTTTGTCCAGGCGTTTGGTTTCCTCCTTCTCTTGCAGCAAAACGGAATCGTCTCGCATCTTACGACGCTTGAGTTTGTTACCAATGTATTTGTAATTTCAGCAGGCGCGATTCTTCTCATGTGGATTGGCGAGCTTATTACCGAATTTGGCGTCGGCAACGGTGTCTCGCTCATCATTTTTGCCGGTATCGTTGCGAGCCTTCCCTCTGCAGCAGCGCAGCTTATCTTTTCGTTTGATGTTTCTCAGCTTCCGGTCTACCTCGCCTTTATCGCTGCCGCAGCAGTCATTATTGCGGGAGTCGTCTTTGTCACGGAAGCTGAGCGCCCCATCCCTGTCACGTACGCACGAAGAGTTCGAGGGAGCAAGGTCCTGGGTGGCGTCTCTACGTATTTGCCGCTTCGCGTGAATCAGGCGGGCGTGATCCCAATTATCTTCGCGCTCTCAATCCTGCTTTTTCCTCAGATGATAGCTACATTCCTTACTAAAAGCTCAATCGCATTTATCGCCTCTGCAGGGAATGCCGTTGTAGCCGCGCTTTCGAACCAATGGGTCTATGGAGCATTCTACTTCTTTTTGGTCGTTGTCTTTACCTACTTCTATACCGCTATTACCTTCGAGCCTAATCAAGTAGCAAAAAATCTGCAGAAAAATGGCGCCTTCATTCCAGGAGTACGACCAGGACAGACCACCGCAGAGTATCTCGGCAACATCATCACACGCATTACACTCGTGGGCGCGCTCTTCCTCGGCATACTCGCTGTTCTGCCGATCATTCTGCAAGGTATTACAGGGATCACCGCAATCACAATTGGTGGTACCGCGCTCCTCATTGTGGTCTCGGTTGTATTGGATGTGGTAAAGAAGGTTGACGCACAGACCTCCATCAGAGAATATTAACCGCATTATGCATGCGGGCACAAAGCAGGTTGTCGTGATCGCGGGTTCTTCCGGAAGTGGCAAGAATGCCGTTATCGAAGAAATACTCAAACGCTATAAAAATTGCGCACGGCTCGTGACCGCGACGACCCGCGCGATGCGCCCGGGTGAAGAAGAGGGTGTAGACTATTATTTTCTTTCACAGGAGAAATTTGACGCGGAATTAACCGCAGGAAATATTCCCGAACATCGCTTTGTACCTGCCTTGAATACCTACTACGGCACCTACCTTCCCGATCTCAAAAAACGCCTTAAGGAAGGAAAGATCGTCTTCGCACAGGTGGACATCGAAGGCGCGAAGCTCCTCAAGGAAAAGTACGGCGCGACGACCATTTTCATAATGCCCGAATCACTTGAGCAATTTAAGGGGCGTTTACGAGTGCGCAATCCTGAATGGTCGGAAAAAGAGTTTGAGGCGCGCATGCACATCACCGAAGAAGAAATGCGCGTACATGCTCCGCACTATGACTACCGCATAGTGAACGCCGATGGGAGATTGGAAGATACCATCCGTGATGTCATGGATATTCTGCGCAAGGAAGGCTATACTTTAGAGCCGCGTCTTAATTGACGGCGACGCGGCATGCGAATCAGTAGATTCGAAACTTGATAATTTCGCAAAATCACATGAACCCTTTAACCGTTCTCTTCTTTGGTCCCCAGGGTGCGGGGAAGGGTACGCAGGTCAAACTTCTGATGGAGGTTCTCAAAAAAGAATCCGATCGCGGGATTATTCATATTGATATGGGGCAGCTCTTACGCGACATGATCGCTACGGGAAGTTACACTGGAAAGCTTACGAACGAAATAGTAGGCATTGGTCATCGTATGCCGGATTTTATGCCGATTTACCTCACGACCGATGCATTGGTTCACCAATTTCATGGAGAGGAACATATCATTGCCGACGGCCTTGCCAGGGGCCCAGATCAGACACGTGGATGGGATGATGCGATGGTCTTTTATAAACGGCCGGATTATCACATCATTTCTCTCGAATTGTCGGAAAAAGCGAGTATCAAACGACTCGTTCTTCGCGGCAGAAGCGATGATATCGAAGACGCTATCAAAAAGCGTCTTTCGTGGCACAAAGCAGAAGTGGAACCGCAGCTCGAATTTCTCGCAAGCCGTGGTCGCACGATTCATCGAATAGACGGCGAGCCAGATGTTGAGACAGTACACAAAAATATCCTCTCCGCGCTCGGACTTTCACAATGATTGCAAAGATGAAAGAAGAAATCGAAATATTGCGCGAGGGGGGTCGGCGACTTGCTCGCCACGTGCGCATATTGAGTGAAATGGTTGCGCCGGGCGTGACGACACTGCAGCTCGAAGAAAAAGCTCGCGAGATGGTGAAAGCGGAAGGTGACGAGCTCGCCTTCCTCGGGTATACCGATCGCAAAAATGATCCGCCGTATCCCTCCGGGCTTTGTGTCTCGATCAATGATGTGATCGTGCACTCTCCGGCCGGCCAAAATGGACACACTATTCAAGATGGGGATGTGGTCTGCCTTGATTTCGGTATCAAACATAAGGGCTTCTTCACTGATCACGCTGTGACGGTGATTGCAGGCACAAAGCGCGACCCACACGATGAGGAATTGGTCCGCGGTACGTATGAGGCGATAGTCGCGGGGATTAAAGAGGCGCGAATAGGGAATACCACAGGCGACATTGGGTATGCCGTTGAAAAAGTTGCAGAAAAATACAACTTTGGATTTCCACGCAATCTCTCAGGTCATGGCGTAGGACTCAAAGTCCACGAAGAGCCGCATGTGCCGAATTTTGGCGAGCCGGGCAAAGGAGTGAAGTTGGTAGAAAATCTTGTGATCGCAATCGAGCCCATGATGACTCTCGGAAGTGGCGACTTGTACGTTGATGGAGACGGCCATTCATACCGCACCAAGGACGGTTCACGAACCGCACACTTTGAACATTCGCTCATTATCACCAAAAAAGGTCCTGAGATTTTGACCAAGGAATAGGATAGAATGAGCCGATGAATATCTGTGTGTTCTGTTCGGCACAGGACGTAGCGCCTGTCTACGTGCAATCGGCCGAGAGGTTTGCGCAGTTGGTTGCCGAAAACAAACACGCTTTGATCTGGGGTGGATCCGATCGCGGACTCATGAAAGCGATTGCGACCGGTGTGCAAAAAGGAGGAGGCACAATCATTGGGATTTCGATGGAGTTACTCAAACACAAGGCGCGCAAGGATGCAGATGAGATGATCGTTACCAAGGACCTCAGTGCTCGCAAGGCCTTGATGCTCGAGCGCTCTGATGCGTTTGTAGCGCTTGTCGGCGGCATTGGCACGCTCGATGAACTCACTGAAGTGTTAGCCTTGAAAAGGCATGGCCAACATGCTAAGCCAATTGTTCTTCTCAACACAGATGGATTTTATGAGGGACTGAAAATCCAGTTTGAAAAAATGAACAAGGAGGGATTCTTAGAAAATGCAGAAAAACCAAACTCTGCCGGTACGTTAGTGTATTTTGCTGATTCACCGGAGGATGCGATGAGGTATATTAATGAACATGGCAATTGACGTACTTATAATCGGCAGCGGCGCGCGCGAACATGCGCTCGCGTGGAAATTGAAGCAGTCGCCCCGTATAGGGAAGCTCTATGTAGCACCTGGAAATCCAGGTACTCGAAGTATTGCAGAGAATGTGCCGATAGACGTTATGGATTTCCAAAAACTCGCGGCGTTTGCAGAGGAAAAAAAGATCGCCATAACAGTGGTGGGGCCTGACGACGCGCTCGGTGCTGGGATTGTTGATGTGTTTACGGCCCGCGGGCTGCGCATTTTCGGACCTTCAAAGGAAGGAGCACAGGTAGAAAGTTCGAAAGCATTCGCGAAAAATCTGATGAAAGAAGCAAGAGTACCGACGGCGGAATTTGCGATTTTCACCACTCCGGCGGCAGCTCTTGCACATGTGCGTCTGCGCGGCGTACCAATCGTGATCAAGGCAAGCGGACTTGCTCTTGGAAAAGGCGTCTACGTGTGTCGGACGATTGAGGAGGCGGAGAGTGCGATCAATGGAATCATGATCGAGAAGGTGCACAAAGCCGCCGGAAATGAAGTTGTGATCGAGGAGTACCTCGACGGCTCGGAAATCTCAATCCACGCACTTTCTGATGGCATTACGCATATTCTTTTTCCTCCCGCACAGGATCACAAACGGGCACTGGATGGAGACAGCGGAAGTAATACCGGGGGCATGGGGACGATCGCGCCGCTCCCATGGGTTACTGATGAGATGATGGCAAGCTACGAGAGTCAGATCGTTACACCGACGATTGAAACACTAAAAAGACGGGGCATTCAATTCAAAGGTCTTTTATATCCCGGGCTCATGGTTACACTAAACGGTCCCAAAGTGCTGGAATATAACGCACGGTTCGGCGATCCGGAGACACAAGTCTATATGCGGTTACTCAAAAGTGATCTTCTCGACATTATCGAAGCATCTGCGGACGGCACTCTGGATTCGATAAAGAAATCGGTGGAATGGCACAAAGGTTTTGCCGCTACCATCGTGATTGCCTCCGGGGGATACCCGGATGCATATGAAAAAGGGTTTCCGATAACCGGCATTGATGAGGCAGAGAACATGGAGCAGGTGGTGGTATTCCATGCGGGGACAAAAATAGAAAACGGACAATTAATTACTGCAGGAGGCCGAGTGTTGAGTGTCTCAGCAACAGGCGGAACACTGAAACAAGCACTTGATCGTGCATATGAAGCTGTTGCCAAGATACATTTCGAAGGTATGCATTTTCGCAAGGATATTGGATCGAAAGCATTGAATTGAAAGTGATATACTTTCATCATGCCTCCCTTGATGGAGAAGCCGCGTCCGCCAGTAAGCGGGTCGGCTCAAGAAAAATTCAAATCTCCTGAAGAGGAGTTGGCCTATTTGCGCGAACGCGTGCGGGAAAAAGAGGCTGAGATGGAAGCGCCGGGAAATCGCTTTGAGAGCGATCGCATCGCTAAACGCGAGATTGCTGCCTATGGGGATACTCCGGCAGCAACTATTTTGCACGAAACAGTCGTAATGGCAGAGCACGATATCCTAAAAAATGTCCTCAAGCTCACACCAGAGCCGCACGACACACAAGTCGATGAGATCTTGAAACTTGTCGCGGAGCGGGGCATCCGAAATGCGCTTTCGGTTGCATCCAGAGTGAAAAATCCGCATCTTGAAGATGATATTCACCGCGCGCTTGTGCGCTACATTGCTGAAGGACTACCCGATAAGGGAATGGGGGTGACCGAGAAAATGAAGCGATCGCTCAACATGGTTCTCTTCGAGATTCATCCGCAAGCGCATGGAGAAGGAGACAAACAGGAGAATCAGCAGCATAAATTGGAGCAACTTCTCTCATCTTCGGAGCAGTTGTATGCAGGTCTTTCGTCCCTTATTGATTCTCATGAAGGGTTTTCACTCGAAGTTGCAGTTCCCGAAGGTACCGAAGAGGCATTTTTGTATTTGGCGGTCCCACGTGCAAAGAAGATTCTCGCCGAGCGTCTCATTGCATCGGTCTTTCCCAATGCCCGCATGTCCGAAGCGCGGGGGGATTACAACATTTTCAACTATGACGGCGAGCATGCAGCAGCCTACGCGTACCTCGGGAGTCATCCTTCGCTTCCACTGAAAACCCCTGAAATGTTCGAGCATGACCCGATGAATGTTATTCTCGCGGCCTTTGCAAAGATTGCGAAGCACGGCGAAGGCGCGGCACTACAGATTACGGTATCGACCGAAGGCGATCGCTACAATCATCATTACAAAAAAATCATTCACGAGCTTGAGAAAGGGAAAGATTTCAGCAAAGCGATCAAGGTACCGGAAACAGTATTCGGCGACGCTGTTAAAACCATGGCGAAACAGGTGTTTATGCCGAAAGCCTACGAAGTTGAGCTTGATAAGCAATTCAGACGTACCTCGGATCAGGTAACGACCGAGGAAATCACCCGTAAGGTTAAGAGTCGTATTGCTCCGGTCTCTATTCGACTTGTTACTTCTGCCGCTACGTATGAGCGGGCAGAAGAACTTTTGAATAATTTGGAAGCGCCCTTTAATCAGTACGATGATTCGAAAGGAAATCGTCTCATTTTCAAACACGTGGGAAAGTGGGGGATCTCAGGATTTTTGCGGGAATTTACCTATCGGTCGTTTGATCGCTCGATTGCCATGCCGCTCTCGCTCGCAGAAGTCACCTCAATTTTTCACTTTACTGCCGAGCGCGTGACCACTTCTCGTGAATTGAAACGCAGTTTTGCGAAGCAAGCGCCCGCACCTGTGGAGACTCCCGCAGAAGGCATCACGATCGGCATCAATACCTACGGAGCCGACGAGACGCCGGTGCGCTTCGGTACGTCGGATCGCCTGCGACACGCGTACGTCATAGGTCAGACAGGTACCGGAAAGACGGGCTTGATCAAAAACATGATTATTCAGGACATCAAAAATGGGGAAGGCGTCGCATTCATCGATCCCCACGGGAATGACATTGAAGATGTGTTGGCCTGCGTTCCTCCCGAGCGCATGAATGACGTGATTTATTTTGATCCGGCCTATACGGCACGGCCGATGGGTCTCAACATGCTTGAGTATGATCGGACGAAGCCTGAGATGAAGACGTTTGTCGTCGACGAGGTCTACGGGATTTTCAGGAAACTCTACGCTGATGTGCCGGAAGCGTTCGGACCGATGTTTGAGCAGTATTACCGCAACGCAGTTCAGCTTGTCGTAGAAGATCCGGATACCGGCAGCACTTTCGTGGAGATCCCACGGGTATTTGCTGATACCGCATTCCGAAACCTTAAGCTCTCGCACTGCAATAATCCCATCATCGTGCAGTTTTGGAGGAAGATCGCCGAGCAAGCACAAGGCGATCCATCACTTGAGAACGTTGCGCCCTACATCACAAGCAAGTTCGATGTATTTTTGACCAACGACATCATGCGGCCGATCGTCTCCCAAGAAAAATCAGCATTCAATTTCCGCGAGATCATGGATAAGAAAAAGATTTTCCTCGCCAATCTCTCAAAGGGTCGCCTTGGTGATCGCAATACGGCGCTTCTCGGCCTCATTCTTGTATCAAAATTCCTACAAGCTGCGTTTTCCCGCGTAGACACACGCGGCGACCTCTTACCCGTCTTTTACCTTTACATCGACGAATTCCAGAACTTTGCGACGCCATCCATTGCGACCATTCTTTCTGAAGCTCGTAAATACAAACTATCGCTCACTATCGCGCACCAATTTATCGCTCAATTGGAGGAAGAGATTCGCGATGCCGTCATAGGGAACGTTGGCACGAAAGCTTCTTTCCGTATCGGCACACAAGACGCTGAATTCTTGGAAAAACAATTCACGCCTATTTTTACGGCACAAGATCTCGAAAATTTGCCCAATAGAAATGCCGTACTCTCTCTTTTGGTCAATGGCGTTCCTGCTCGCCCCTTTACCATCCAGACACAAGAGTTGCCAAAAATGGATTACTCCAATATTGATGCCATGAAGGAGCTCTCGTACCGCACCTATGGCAAAGACAGGGAAGAGGTGGAAGCCGAAACCCGCCGCAAATTCGACGCTGCATACGGCAAAAAGCCGGAAACGTTGGAATCGGACCTCCCGCCATCCCTCTATCAGTAGCTCTTCGCAGAAATAATAATTGTGTGCTACGCTCTGCCCCGTATGACCCGCAAGAGAGTTGCCGGTACGCATATAGCGAAGGGGGACTTCGTATACCGGCACGACAATGTTCCTGTATTTGTCGAGGCAAAAGGTTCAATCTTTACGGATGCTGACGGACATCGATATCTCGATGCCGAAGCCGCCAATGGTACAGCCAGTCTAGGTTTTGACGATTCGATCCTTATTGAAGCGCAACAGAAGGTTCAGCATCTCCCTTCAGTTCCTTCATTCTGCGAGACAGAAATTCGTCTGAAGGTCGCTGACCGAATCGCGACAGCGCTTAATCAGGCGACCGGTTCCGTGGGGAAGGTTTCATTTGAGCTCGGTGGTGCCCAGGGAATCGAGCTTGCTCTTCGAGTTGCAAAAGCAAATCGGAAAGCATCGCAGTTCGTTGTTTTTGAAAGCGGATACCACGGACGATCGGTTTACACAGCGCAATTTAGCGCGAGTCACCGATACCGAATGGCGATGGGGGAATTGCGAGTACCTATCGTGCGCATCCCATTTCTTGATGCAGATACGGCGCGCCGATGGCCCCAAGAGCGCACAAAAGCGATTGAGCGTCTCAAGAATCAGTTGACTCTTGAAGGGTATGGAATTGTCGCGAAAAATTCTCCAGACATTGTGGCGTTGATGATTGAGCCCCTGCAGAATGCAGGCGGTATTGTACGCCCGGACGAAGAATTTCTTAAAACCGCAGTGGATCTTTTCCGTGCAAAAGGAGCTCTCATTATCGTCGATGAAATATTCTGTGGTTGGTACCGAACGGGGACAAAATTTGGATTTGAACGATTGGGCATTCGACCCGACATCGTGGTGATGTCGAAAGCGTTGACAAACGGCGTTACTCCTTTGAGCTGCGTGTGGGCGGTTGATCCTCTTTGCTCATCAGAAAACTTTCCTCCAGGAAGCCATTCAGCAACGTTCGTAAATAATCCTCTCGCCTTAGCAGTAGCGGATACGGTCATTGATCGGTACGAACGATGGACGAATGTCACAAAAGACGTACAAGCTCTTGAGAAGAAACTCGATTCCTTGGTCAAGAAGATTGTACGAAGCTCAAAGTATGCTGTCAGCGGCTATGCCGTGGGTGGTACAGCACGGATCCTTCTTACCGGTGCAATCGCTTCGCCTATTCTCGATATTGCGCGCGTAATAGCTCGAGAAAATCCCTACAAAAACGTACATGGATTAATATTGGCGAGCACCGGCATGGCACCCAATGTCATTGCGCTCAATCCACCGCTCACTATTAGTGCAGAGGAGATGGATATATTGGAGGAATTGCTTAGTCGAACCTTTGCAGAAGCGGATCGATCGTTATGAAGCACGGCCGATCAAGTGTTGTTCAAGACCCCCTGCCGCACTTCGATCACATACTGCCATCACGACCACTGTATATTCCTCAGGCGAACGACCCGATGCGACTTGTCGTGTTTGCTAGTGGTGGTGGCGGTAATTTGAAAGCATGTCTCGATTTTTCGGGCGCCTTTCCGCACCTTGCAAAAGTGGTTTTGGTCGTTACCGATAGATTCGGAATCCCTGCAATAGACATTGCGAAAGAGGCAGGAATACCCGTCATCTCGAGAGATTTTGATGCCGAGTGCGGTGTATGGCTCTCTTGCAAAGACAATCCAACGGTAGCCGAGCAGTATAGAAGCAAAGCAGAACGGCTTCATGACGAAATAACAGAAGAAATTATATCTCTTGAAAAAAAAGAGAAAAAGATTGATTTTGCCGTGTTCTCGTACCATCGATGGGTCCACGGGAAGTTTTTAAAGTATTTTCACGAGCGGATTATAAATCAGCACGCTGCGGACGTATCGATCTTTAATCGAGACGGTACCCGGAAGTATATCGGGATAAATCCGGTGTTGGCGGCCCTCCAAGACGGGGAAAAGAAAACGCGAACATCGACGTTCCTCGTGCGAGAAGGGCATGATACGGGCGAATCCTTGTGCCAGGGACCCTGGGTTACGTTCGAAGGCGAATTGCCAGTCTCAAAAGAGTCTGCCTATGAGCATGAAGTGAAACAAAAACGACAGAGCGATTGGCCGTCCCTCAAATTTGCACTGAGGGGTCTTTCGGAGGGAAAATTTGCTCTGGCGGAGAATGAGGCGCATGCTGATGGGTGCAAGGTGGTTTTATACAACAATGTGCCCTTAGCATACGCCGGGTACGATATTAACGATGATAATGAATATGAAAAATAAATATCAGTCATTGATGACGGTCGCCGCAGCGATTGCGAAGATTTCAGAACGCGAAGGTGTTAGTCATGCGTTTGCGTATCCAGGGACTTCGGAGTTGGGTCTGTGTTCTGCTATTGCATCATCAAAAGTTCGATTGGTTAACGGTCGAGGTGATAAGGAGTCGGCATTCATGGCCGCAGGCGGATCGGTGCTGAAAGCAGCAAAGACAGTCGCTATTCTCCACGGTGCGCGAGGTCTCTCGAATGCGCTTGGAGCACTTTGCGATGCGCAAAGAAATGAAGTTGGTTTTGTAAACTTTGTCGGACTTCCTTCCACTTCTTCAGCGCCGTTTCTTCCTCCGCACGGGGAACGCAACCTCATTGAAAATGCTGCGCGCTTTGTAAAAGCGGGAGTCGATGTAAGTAGCTTGTCCCAAGAACGTTTTCCTCATGAATTTGTTAAAAATGTTCGATGGGCTTTTGAAACAGCAAAAACATTCCCGCGGGGACCTGTTCTCATCGGTGTACCGCAAGATCTTCTTGAAAAATCTTGTATCCCGCGTGCAATAATTGATGCGTACGAACCATCCTCAGATGAGCAACCGTTTCCGGATAAAAAAGAACTATGTACGGCTGCAGACCTTCTCAAGCAATCTGCGCGTCCCCTCATTCTGATTGATGATATTTATTTTAAGCACGAAGGAGCAGATAAGGCCCTCAAAGCTTTTTCAGAACACCTACAAGCCCCTGTGCTGCAAGTTTTTTATCGCCGCGGGCCGATGCTCTTCCAAAGCACTTTTTCGCGTTTAGTTCCGCTCTTTGCAGGAAGATATGATCTTTCAAACAAAGACGATCAAGGACTTTTGGAATCAGCGGACTGTATTATTACGCTCGAGGATAGAAATATGTATTCGCGAGTGATTGGCGGACTTCCCAGCTGTCCGAAAATTGCAATCACCTCAAACGAAAAAATGACACGCAAGAACGAATACTTGCATGATGGTGATTGCCTGCTTGCTGGAGATCCGTTTCAAATAATGAAACTTTTGTCCGAAGCTGTTGAAGCACGTCCGGAAGATGCACAGAAAAAAGAACGCTGTCGACGTCAAATGAGCGCGAAAGATGCAGCAAATGCAAATATTCCGCTTGCATGGGCTGGCCGTGCTTTCGCAAGCGCTATCGCCGCAGTGTTTGAGAAATCACCGGTCCTGTTGATAGACGATAGTCAAATGTTCGGAGGACTGCTTTCGCGATTTTATGAATATCTTCCCGCAGACATACGGGTTGTCGGCGATCACGGAGCTTTCATCGGTGGAGGTCTTTCGTTTTCCACGGGAGCTGCGATAGGCAACAAAGATAGGCGGGTGGTTTGCTTTTTGGGAGATCAGTCATTTGTAAATGCAGTTCAGGGACTTGTGGCAAGCGGAGAGCAAAAAGCGCCAATTACGTATGTTGTATGTAATAACGGAAAAAGCGTTTCGCTGTTGACGCAAAGTGCGGTTTCACCGGTTCCTTTCACCGGATCTCACGGTGAAGATTTTTTGCAGAATGTGAATCGGCTTGACTACTGCACTATCGCAGAAGCGCTCGGAGTTGCAACGATTCGAGTGCGATTAGATAAGGACGTGCGAGATACCTCACATGCGCAGAAACTTTTTGGAGAAGCTTTGCGTAAAGCTGATTCTGCCGACGGCCCTGTTCTTATCGAACTCGTCATGACGTCCGATCCTCGCGAGTGGGGGGGTATATGGGCAACAAGTGGTAACGAGAAGATTATGAAGTAAGATATACTTGTGATATGTCTGAGGGATCGGGCGAGAAACCGCAGGGCGCAACAGGTAGATGGGAACGTAATGCGCGACCGCCGATTATCGGCAATTTGAACGTCAATCGTTTTGTAAGAACACCCGCGGGGGAATTGATGCTCAGACGAAAGCCAAAAGAAAATCCAAAATTATTTGAAGCGCTACGAAAAGAATATACATTTCTTGGTTTCTTTGAAGCCGGAGGAGAAGTGCGACAGCGATCTCCTCAGGAACAAGAGGAGTTTGCCGTACATGCCCGACAAGAAGGTCTGCGAGTCGTTGCCCCGTTGCGTCGAATACTTGAAGTGACATATGTTCCATTTTTGGAACACGCGCAAACACTTGATGATTCTTTGCCGATGCAGGACGAGGGGCAGACGAAAGAATTACTTAGGCAATTATTCAGTGATCTTGCGACAGCGCACGGGAAGAAAATCGTTTACGGCGATCGGTGGTCAAAGAATGTTTTGATTGATGATAAGGAAGGTATTGCTCATATTGATTTTGACCTTGAGCTGGACGGTGAGGTTGCGAAGGTCTTTGAATTGGCGCAGATCACTTACTATGTATTATGTGCGATAGATCAGGCGCGGATTCCGATTCTCGCAGACTGTATAAAGAAGCATAGTGCGCAGGACTACGACCCGACTCTTTTTGCTCAATTTGTGCGCAGGCATGCTTCATATTTTCAGGCGAGCGCTCGCTACGCAGCGCCACCTGAAGCGGTCGAGGCACTACTCGGCTTACTATAGCCAATTGTTGATACGACTCTTTTCCGATGATATGCTCGGCCCTATGAGCAAATCGCCGCCGCAAAAAGCATTCATCTTCGATATGGATGGAGTGCTCATCGATACGGAGCGCACTTGGGTCAAGCATGGTGGGGATTTTTTACCCAATCTTTTGGGTAAAGAAATTATGGAAAAGATCGGCAGCACGATCGGCATGAGTGGGGCTGCTATATTCAAAAAAGCACGTGAATTGGGTGCGGATTTTGATGAAGTGGCATGCATCGCGCAACACGATGCCGAAGCGAAACGCATCTATGGCATTGCTGCGATGACCACGGGTATTGATGAACTTGGCAATATGCTGCATGAGCGAGGCTATGCAATGGGGATTGTTTCTGCATCCCGACGCGAATGGATCAACTTCATGCTGCCGAGATTGTCATTTGCCGATCATATCTCGCTTGTGCTATCGCTTTCAGAGCGGCCAGATTTGCGAGGTAAACCAGACCCAGATGGCTACCAAGAAGCGATGCAGTTAATGGGAGTAACTCCCGACAACACCATTATTCTCGAAGATTCAAATTCTGGCATCGCCGCAGGCAAGGCCGCGAATGCGTTTGTTATCGGACTTCGCGCTAACCTGGTTGATGGATATAAGCAAGAAGGAGCTGATTTGTACGCGGATTCAATTGAAGACGTGATGCGGCACATCGCTTCTCTTGATCATTTATAAACGTAAGCTTCCAAAGTTTTTGGAGAAGCTGTTTTCACTTTGCGTAACTCCGGAACAGATAGTTGAAGAGATGCAATGGCAGTAGTTCCGCTTCTCGACGAAACGTGGTACATTATCGTTCATGGATCATCCGAAAAAAGAACGTACACTTGTCATCCTTAAGCCCGATGCAATACAACGGGCGCTTATCGGCGAGATTATTACGCGCTATGAGCGACTCGGATTGAAGCTCGTCGGTCTCAAGATGACCGTGCCTACTGAAGAGCAAATAGAAGGTCACTATACGCTTGATCCGAATTGGCGGCGTGTGACTGGTGAAAAAACTATCAAGAATTATAAAGACCGCGGACTCACTCCTCCGTCGGAAGATCCTCTCGAGATTACCGCGAAAATCCTCAAAAATCTCAAGAAGTACATGACCGCGGGTCCTGTCATAGCAATGGTATGGGAAGGCGCGCATGCAGTCGAACTCGTCCGCAAAATTACCGGGGGTACTGAGCCGCGCTCCTCCCCGGTAGGCACGATCCGGGGCGATTGGGTTGTCGATTCGTATGTCATGTCGGATGCTGATGATCGCGCGGTGCGCAATTTAATCCACGCTTCTGGCTCTGTGGAAGAGGCGAACATGGAAATACCGCATTGGTTTAAGAAGAATGAAATCACTGATTACAAAGTCTCACGAGAGGACATTTTGTACGAAAAAGAATTGCAGGGGATTCTTCCGTAACCACCTTCACATATCCTTCGCTTCTGCCGGTGGTATACTAAACATAGCGGTTGGTACGAAAACCTGCTGGTGCGAACAAGGGAGCTCAAATTGCTCTGCACCTTCGGTGTAGTGCTGAGAGCACCCACCTGGCTCCAATACCAGGCTCACCGTACCTGCCGCCCCGAGAAACCCTGCCACGCCAGGGTTTTTGGGTGCTAAAATCTTCGGGTTTCTTGATATACTAGGCCGATGTCAAAAAGAATTCTTCACCCCAATCACACCGCAGTACCGCAGAATTTTTGTCGGCTACCCGATGGATACGGTGTCGTCAAAATCGGTGTCTCAGGAGCAGCCGAGACCGGTGCGTGCGGCTTGGATGCGTACGAAAAGGCAAAAGAGTTGGGTCGTGCAATTGCACGGCAGGGTGGAATTATCACGACTGGTGCAACCACCGGCTTTCCCATGTACGCTGCGATGGGAGCAAAGGATGAGTGTGGTTTCTCGATAGGGTTTTCGCCGGCAGCGAATGAGCGCGAGCACGTGGAAACGTACAAACTTCCACTCGACTTTATGGATGTAGTAATCTACACAGGATTTGGGTATTCGGGCCGTGATCTACTCTTTGTACGGTCCTCCGATGCGATGATCATGGGCTGCGGCCGTATCGGCACACTCAACGAATTCTCAATCGCTTTTGAAGATCGTCGTCCAATTGGGATTTTGGAAGGCTCGTGGGAGACCGATGAAATATTGAAACACGTCATTGAGTCGGCCCATCGGCCGAATACAAAAATTATTTTCGACTCTGATCCGAAAGCAATGGTAGAGCGTTTGATCGAGATGGTGCAAAAAGACAAAGAAGGTGCAATGCTCGTGTATAACAACCACGATAGTCGGAGTGCGACCGGAAGGAACCAGGAAGTGATTTTATAATCCGCGGGGATCAGTCCTTCAGCTGCTGCACGAGTCTTTCAAGAGCTGCTGGATGTTCCTGTGCAAGGGAAGACAGAGATTTTCGGTCGAGCACAATATTGCCTTTCTTTAGTGCATCGATAAATCGAGAGTATGAAAAACCGAACGGTCGAACTGCAGCGTTGATGCGAAGCGTCCAAAGATTGCGGAACTCGCGTTTCTTCGCGCGACGGTGCCGGAAGGCATGCGCGCCCGCATGTCGGATCGCCTCTTTCGCTGTCCGCTCTTTGGTGGAACGACCAAAACGATAGCCCTTGGTCTGTGCCAAGACATTTCGTCGTCGTCTCAATTTTGTTACGCCTCTCTTTACTCGTGACATAGATTAATGAGAGAGAAAACGACTTTTGTCAGTGTTCGTCATATTCATGTGGAAGGAGGTAGAGCGGCTACGGCGCATTCGGCCTCTACCACTTTCTTTTGCGTTGAAGTGATTGTGGCCCGGGACCCGGGCAATGATCTTGCCGTTCTTGGTCACGCGAAGGCGTTTTGAGTAGGATTTATTGTTTTTCATGACAATCCGCGCCTCAGTGCGCGGAAAAGCTATTATGCCCGAAATAGGAGGAAATGCAAGACTCAAAGAGTCTCTAAGGGGGTAGTGGTAGGCACTTGAGATTTTTTTTCCTTTGGAGCAGGGCTCTTCTTGGAGAGGTCGCGCTCGATAGATACAGAGAGACCCTTCGGTCCTTTTTGAATGTCTTCGGCGATTTTGAATGGTTCGGGAATGACTGAGAGGAAGCGCTCCAGACGCTCTTTGAGAAAAGAGAATTCCATGTACTTGTAGCGACCCCACAGGAACAAATCGACACGCACACGGTGACCTTCCTTAAGCCATGCAGCCGCTTTTGCGGCCTTGATCTGCATGTCTCGCTCCGAAGTGCCGATCTTCACCTGCGTAACTTTGGTTTCTGTTACGTGTGCCTTGGATTTTATTTCCTTATCTTTTTTCTTTTGCTCATATTTGAATTTTCCGTAATCGGTGATCTTGGCGACCGGCGGCTGCGCGTTGGGCGATATCTCGATCAAATCGAATCCCAATTCCTGTGCTTTGGCAAGTGCTTCGCGAATAGGGAGGACGCCGAAATTCTCACCTTCAGGACCAATGACCCGGACTTGAGGCGCTCGAATGCCTTCGTTCATGCGCGCGCGCTCCTTTTCGGCTTGCGATGTGTATTTAGTGAACCCCATTTGTTGTGAGGACTATACCATAGAGAGCATTGCTATTCCAGGAATCCTCATCGCGGCGCATTTCCGCCAAACGACCGTAGGAAATTAAGCGCAGACAAGAGAGTGTTTTTCATGGATGTTAATACCTGAAAAAGAAATCCGTTTTGCTCCTGTCGCCCCGTAAAGCCCCGCGGTGAATTACTGGCAAGGTCACTGGAAGTGAATGTCTCTGAAGAAATGTAGGTCGGCTGCAAGAGGGTAACAGTGCCTGATGCGGATGTGTCTTCTGAGGAAGTCGGATATTGCAGGGTGGCGAAATTGCCTGTGGGTATCCATTCTGAATCGATGAAGTTACTTATTGGTTCTGGTTCAAATGTCGAAGGAAATTGATTTCCGGGAGCGAGATTGTTCGCCCCTACCGTTTGGGGGGCGCAGGACGTGCCATCTTGTCCGCAGCCAAATTGGCATGATTCGTAGAATTGTTTTGTACACGAGGTGGTGTGATAGTACAAAACATTGCTGGCGCAGCTGAATTTTGGTTCACAAAATCGCGGCACGGGCGAGTCAGAATCTGCAGAACCTGTAGAACCATTAGAGCCTCCCTGTGGCCCTGAATCCTGTAGCCTCGAAATTGAACTGCCAAGTAAGAGTATGTTGCGAATGAAATCAAAAATACTCGATGTTGGTGGCCTCTGCGGTTCCGAATACGAACTCTCGAATTCGGGGAACACGTAGAATGGCGGAGGAAGGATTTCTCCGTCTACCGTTGTGTCAAGAACTCCGCTCGGTACTTCTACGTCAGGCACATTTGATCCGTCACATGCTCGTACGACTCCTTGCCGAGCGCATGCCGCTGCCTCGCTACTTCCTGGAATGCCAGCGAGGATCATGTGGGGTCTATCTCGATACCCGGTGGTATGTGCCCCTCCATCTTGATGGGGGAAACAGACACCGAATTGGGGATTTTGACTAGCAAAGCGCCACATCGTCTCATAGGAGCTCCCCGGCCCCGATGGATGTACATCAATAGCTAAGCCTCTCGTATGATTGGAGCCCGGAGCGCCTCCTGCCCGCTCGTTTTCTCCTGAGGGCCCGTCTCTGTAGGCAGATGTTACGGTAACGGGTCCATACTGTTGTCTGTATGCGCTGAAAAACCGAGCCGCGCATATCGCAAGCGTGTTATTCAAGCGTGCGATATGTGCTTCGTCAGGCGGTGCGTGAGTGTCCGGCAATCCTCTCGCAATGCTGAGGAGATAGCGTTTTGCTTCTCCAACGCTTTCGCCGACGATAGTATCTGAAGGATCCCAGCATTGTGAGGATACGGGAATGCCGGCCGCAGTCGCTGAAGGGCGGGCCTCTGACGTAATAGGCACGGTGCCACTCGGACACGTTACTATCAAGGGCGAGAGGCTCGATACAGTCTGCGCAAGAATACGCGGAATGGAGAGGAAGTTTACGAGAAATACGGTGGCAAGGAGTATAAGCCCCGAAGCGACGAGTCTTTTTCGAGTTAGCATCATACAAGTATACAGGCTGTCTCGTCGTGTTGGCCTGACTCCTGTGGACGCACTTCATATTTAGAAAACTTTTGTTGCAGAAGGAAAGGAGTATACTGCGGCCATGAGTCGCATCCTTTCGTATGTTGTGATAGCCGCGATAGCACTCGGTGCTGGATACTATTTCGCACTATGGAGGCAGCCGTCGGAAATCTATGCTACGCCACCTGCCGCTACCTCGACTCCCGAGACGGTTCACCTCACCACACAGACAGTCAGTGAAGAGACATCAGCCTACATCGTCGATGTACAATATCCGCATTTTGGAATTGCCACTATCGATACGAAGATTGACGCGCGCGTGAATAGCGCCATCGCAGAATTCAAAACGCTTCCACCAAATCCGCCGGAAATGAGTTCTCCCCAGAACGAACTGACCATTCGCTTCGAATCACCATATATTGGCGATGATATCGTTTCGTTTAAACTCATTATTTCTGAATATACGGGCGGGGCGCACCCAAATTCTATTTTCAGCGGACTCAATTTTGACCGTGAGACCGGCCGGCAGCTTCTTCAAAGCGATGCATTTAAGATGATAGGACGCACTGCGCAGCAAGTATCGGTATCAGTGACTGCGCAGTTGAAAGCAAAGTTGGGTGAGAACATGTTTGAAGAAGGATCAAATTCAAATCCAGAAAATTTCAGCTCGTTCCTGATTTCCGAAGACAAAGTCACTTTTATCTTTCAGCCCTACCAAGTCGCAGCCTACGCCGCCGGTCCGCAGGAAGTCTCGTTTGAGAGGCAACGCTAGCGTTAGAGGCTCTGCAATGCATCGCCGCTGATTCGATATTTTTTCCACTCGTCTAACGGTTGAGCTCCGATTGATTGATAAAAATCAATCGCAGGTTGGTTCCATGATAGTACTTGCCACTCCATGCGACCGTAGCCGCGTTCACGACAAATGTCTGCAAGTCGATGCAAGAGCTTTTTTCCTACCCCACCGCCTCGTTGGTCTGGTTGCACATACAAATCTTCGAGGTACATCCCTGGTTTGCCTTGCCACGTTGAATAGTTGGGAAAGAATAAGGCGAAACCAACTGCTTTTCCTTCCACCTCAACCAAGATACATTCAAAGGGAGGACGATTAGACTCCATTTGTTTTGCGAGTTCTTCCGGTGTAGCGGTTACCGAATCAGGCTCTTTTTCGTATTCGGCAAGCTCTTTGATCATCCTGACAATCTCTGGCGCATCGGTCGAATTTGCGAATCGAAGTCTCGGTTCCTTTTGTGCTTCGAAGCTGTCCATTGCTGCACTTTATCACGTTCATATCGGAGGCACTTTCCCCCGTCAGATGTGGTTCTTATAGGCTTGTTTTTACAAAATTTGCGCGGCCAAAAATAGAACCTCCAATCCGTTAAGGCGCGCAAAACGAAATATGGCTTGCACTGCGAAGCCTTGGCGAAGCAGTAGAAGGACGTGAATATGGAACTAGAGAAGATGTTTTCTGGAAAATGCAAAACCAGAACCTTGCTTTAGGTATTTTTCGAATCTAAGCGCTTGTTGTTTTGTCGGAAAGGCGCAGAACCATTTCAAGACATACGGTCGCTTGGAGTTTGAATATTTTGCCTTGCCGCTATTGTGCTCAGAGAGTCGTTGTTTGACGTTTTCAGTGGAACCAACATAAAAGCCCTTGTCTTTTTTACTTTGCAGAATGTACACGAAGTACATGAGATAAGTATATAGTCCTGCTATCTCTCGATCAAAACAAACGACCGCCTTTCGGCGGTCGTTTGTTGCAGTGCGGTGCTTGCACTGCGTAGCTCGTAGGAAAAATACGAAGTGAAAACAGCGTGCAGTCCTGCTTCGCATAAAGCTACGCAGGACACTGTCTTCGCTCTTTGCTCCGCTACGAGCGAAGCAGTGGAGGTGTCGGGTATCGGACCCGAGTCCAGAAAATGATGTGAAAGCGATTCTACGATGCGTAGAGCATTCTTTTTGTTTTAGGCAGAACGAGTAGGGAATGCACAAGATGACGTTTTGCCGAACTCTCTTTCTTTAGTCTTTCCCCGGAGTGAAGGAAAGATCGAATCCGAATGTTATGACGCTCGCTCTGGTGTATCGGATGTCAACCGAGCGAACGGTCGCCGGACGCGTTTAAGCGAAGGCGAAGCCGAGATTCCCCGCCTGAATCGGTGAGAGAACCCCCCGTGCAGTTTTGTTTGCACTTAGATTTGAATGTTTTTATGGCCCTCCTTCGCACAAGGCTACGGAAGGGCGAGGAAGGTCATCCTCTTCCTGCATCGCACACAGGCACATTGAATTTCCTGTCGAAGCCAGTCACCCCCGAAGAATAGCTTTCAGCTGTCAGCTTGTAGCTTTCAGCAAGACGAAGGCTGCTTTTCGCGAATGACTGGCGCTATCGTCTAGCGAGCCGAGTGAAATGAAATCTTGATTTCATTTCCGAGCGAGCGCTGACGATATGAGGTAAACCGATTATTTAGTTTTCAACGTTCTTTCGATGCTGCGTTTCTCCTCGCGTGCCCGGATACTATGACGTTTGTCTCCCTTTTTCTTACCGCGGGCAATCGCGATCGCGAGTTTCAGTTTTCGTTTTTCATTATACACTTTTAAAGGCACTATTGTCAACCCTTTTTCACCCTCGGCCGAGGCTACGCGGGCTATTTCCCTCTGTGATAGGAGCAAACGACGCGTACGTTCAGGATCGTATGACTTTGGAGCATTCGCTATTTGCCATGCGGGGATAGTCGCGCCCACGAGGTAGGCTTCACCGCCACGGGCGACTACGCGAGCACCTTTGAGGGATCCGCGTCCTGCACGAAGCGATTTCACTTCGAGGCCAAGCAACTCCAGTCCCGCCTCGATTTCTTCGAGGATTGTGTAATCGAATCCAACTTTCTTGTTTTCTACGAGCGCCATACAAACACTATACACCGAGCCAGTCTTCTTTCATTCGATGCTCGAATATGTATAATGCGCTTTCATATGGCAATGTCCGAGAAACACTCGCATCAGAAAAAACAGGGAGGAAGGAAAAAGCCCACTCCGACGGCCGGTCCATCGATATGGGTACAACTCGCCGCGGCGTTCGCCGTGTTCCTCGTCCTCTCTTTAGGATATGGGTATGTTCGGCAATACATGGGGGAGAAGGCGGAAGAAGTACCACTCTCACAGATCGCAGGAGACATACAGGCAGGAAAGATTTCTTCACTAACGGTATCGGGAGATAAAATAACGGCGGTGTATCTCGACGATTCAGAGAAGACCTCTCGCAAAGAAAGCGAGAGCGCGCTCGTCCAGACATTCTCTGATTACGGTCTCTCATCTGAAAAGCTCGCTGCTGTTAAGATCGAAATTAAGGACGAGGGAGGAGTGCGTTTTTGGGCACTGACCCTTTTACCCATCCTGATACCCATTCTATTTCTCTTCGGTGTTATTTGGTATTTGTCACGGCAAGTGCGCGGCTCGGGCATGCAGGCATTTACCTTCGGGCGCTCGATGGCTCGCTTGGTAAATCCGGAGGATGAAGTGCAGAAAGTCACCTTCGCGGATGTCGCAGGTGCGAAAGAAGCTAAATCAGAACTCTTGGAAATCGTAGATTTCCTCAAAAATCCTAAAAAGTTTATCCAGATCGGTGCACGAATCCCCAAAGGCGTACTTCTCATGGGGGCACCGGGGACGGGGAAGACGTTGCTTGCGCGAGCGGTGGCAGGAGAAGCGGGAGTGCCATTTTTTTCCATATCAGGTTCTGAATTCGTCGAGATGTTCGTTGGCGTTGGCGCCTCGCGTGTGCGCGATCTTTTCCAGACCGCGAAGAAAGCTGCGCCGTCGATTATTTTTGTCGATGAGATTGATGCCGTAGGGCGTGTGCGCGGCACGGGCGTGGGCGGCGGCAACGATGAGCGCGAGCAGACTCTCAACCAGATATTGGTAGAAATGGATGGCTTTGAGCCAAATGAGAAGGTGATCGTCATGGCGGCCTCGAACAGACCGGATGTCTTGGATCCGGCGCTTTTGCGCCCCGGCCGATTTGATCGCCGTGTCACCATAGACTTGCCTGATAGAAAAGATCGCGAGGAAATTTTGAAAGTCCATGCGCGCTCGAAGCCTTTGGGCCCCGATGTGAAGCTCCCCGTCATTGCCGAGCGTACGCCGGGATTTTCGGGCGCGGATCTTTCGAGCCTTATGAACGAAGGAGCGATTTTGGCCGCACGGGAAGATCGCAAAGAAATTACACAGTACGATCTTATCCGCTCAATCGAAAAGGTAATGCTCGGTCCGGAGCGCAAAAGCCACGTCTTGAATAAAAAGGAAAAGGAGATTACGGCGTACCACGAAGCAGGGCATGCACTCGTCGCCTCCGTGCTTCCCTATGCCGATCCGGTGCACAAGATCTCCATCATTTCGCGCGGACGTGCAGCGGGCTACACGCTGAAATTGCCGCTCGAAGATCGAAAGATGCAATCACGCAAGGAGTTTCTCGATGACATCGCAGTTTCGCTCGGCGGGTACATTGCGGAGAAAATGGTATTTGAAGATGTGACGACCGGCGCTTCGAATGACTTGCAGGTTTTGACCGCCCTTGCACGCGATATGGTCACACGCTACGGCATGTCGGAGAAAATGGGTGCAATGGTCTTTGAAGCGGGGCAGGGGCGGACGATGTTTGGGAGTGGTGTAGATGGCAGCGAGCAATCGCAAGAAGTGGCGGCTGAAATCGATGCGGAGGTGAAAAAAATAATTTCCGGCGCGCACAAGAAAGCAGAAGCCGTCCTTACAAAGTATAGAGGCGCGCTCGATGCAATTGCACAAAAGCTCGTCGAAGTCGAGACGCTTGAGCGACCGGAATTCGAAACCATTCTCATCGCCCACGGCATCACGCCGAAGAAGAAAGAAGATATAGAGCATCAGCCCTTGGCCTAAGTCACTGTTGCACCTGCCAATGCAGCATCTCGTTCCCGAGGCCGTGCTTTGCATCTCCTACAGACCAGACTTTGATATCTTCTTCCGTGACGACCGGCTCGGTAACCTGCCAATCTTTTTTGAGGAGAGTGATAGTTTCCGTGCTCGGCTCGACGCCAAAGAATTGAGGACCGTTAAGTGAGAGAAATGCTTCGAGCTTATCTAATGCCCCGATCTCATCGAATACCTGTGCGTACATCTCGAGCGCCACGGGTGCATTGAAAACACCGAACGCGCAACACGACGAGAATTTCTTTGCTTCAGGATGTGGAGCGGAGTCTGTGCCGGCGGATACGAAGGGAAGCCCTTTTTTGACCATGTAACGCAACCGCTCACGGTCGTGCGCAGTCTTTATCAGGGGTTTGCAGTGCAGAAGGGCACGATAGCCACCCGAAAATGCGTGGCGGCGATCGTACATAAGGTGGTGTGGAGTCACCGTGGTCACCAGTTTGCCCGCTTCGCCGTTTTTCTCCATGAAGTCGATCGCCTCGGCAGAACTCATATGCTCAAGCGAAACTTTTAATTTCGGATATGTTTCCAAGAGTCGCGGTAGTACGTCGGCAATAAACATCCTCTCTGCGTCGTACGGATCTTCTTCCTCATCGTGATCGTTCAGGTGCACCTCACCGTGGAGAAGGAGCGGCATGCCGATTTCTTCCATTTTTTTAAGCACATCTTGTGCCTCCAAGATCGAACGGTATCCCCATTGTGAATTCGTAGTTGCACCATACGGATACGATTTAACCGCAAACACTTTCATTCCGTTCTCGCCCGCGAATCCTTTTTCTATTTCACTCGGCTTTAAATTCTTCGTGAGATAAAGACTCATCAGCGGCTCGAAGGTGATTTCCCCCGGTACTGCCGCGAGAACTTCTTTTTTATAGGCAGCGGCTTGTTCAACTGTCTCGATAGGCGGCTCAGTATTCGGCATGATGAGCGCACCCGCAAACTTTGCTGCAGAAATGGGCGTCACGGCCCGCAGCATTGCTCCCTGGCGCACATGGAGGTGAGAATCGAAGGGTTTCTTGATGGTTATACTTTCGGCCATTCCCGCAAGTATACAACAGCGGCGCTGGTGCTATACTTTTTGCGATGCAACATCTCATAGAGACACAGCAGTTCACCCGAGAAGCGCTCAAGGAACTTTTCAATGTCGCGACCTCACTTGAGGGCAAACGGGGCCAGTCGCTCAAAGGCAAAATACTCGCCTCCCTTTTTTATGAACCCTCGACCCGTACGCGATTGTCTTTTGAATCCGCAATGCTCCGCCTTGGTGGCGAAGTCATCACCATGGAGAATGGAAAAGAATCTTCTTCGCAGTCAAAAGGGGAGACTCTGGAGGATTCGATAAAGGTCGTCAACCACTACGCCGACCTGATTGTGATGCGCCACGCAGAAGTGGGATCTGCGGCGCGGGCTGCCGCAGTCTCAAACGTTCCAATTATTAACGCGGGAGATGGCAATATGGGCCAACACCCCACACAAGCGCTCTTGGATTTATATACTATCCAGCGAGAATTGAAACGTGAGGACAATATTCATATCGCGATTGTCGGCAATTTGAAATACTATCGTTCTCCACGCTCGCTTGCGTACCTTCTGAGTAAGTACAAGGACATTAAAGTCACGTTTATCTCCTCACCCGAGCTTCGCATGGAAGAGGACGTAAAGACGCATCTCAAAGAGAACAATGTCCCGTTTACAGAGACTGAAGATATGATCACCGGCATTCGTGATGCCGACGTCGTCTACCAGACGCGCATTGCAAAGGAATGGATCAAGAACGACGAGGAGTATGAAAAGCAACGCGGACGCTACATAATCACACGCGCTGTTGCCGACAGCATGAAAAAAGGTGCGATCATCATTCACCCGTTGCCTCGCGTAGGGGAAATTGAAGAAGCGGTAGATGCCTCCCCGCACGCAGTATATTTCAAACAGATTGGGTATGGGCTTATCGTGCGTATGGCGCTTTTGAAAACGATTTTAGGAGGAGAGAAAAAGCTATTTCGCGCGCATAAGAAGAAGTGATACTGTGAGGGAATGAAGAAATCGGATACTGCAAAAAAGAATGTTGCATGGCAGGCATTGCTACTCCATAAAAAGCTGGGCGGGAAAATTCGTATGGTTCCCGCAACGCCGATACGAAACAGGTCTGATTTATCGCTCGTGTATACACCGGGGGTTGCAACGGTCTCACGTGTGATAGCAAAAAATCCAAAGCTTGCGCGCATGTACACGATTAAAAAGCGCATGGTGGCGGTCATTTCTGACGGCTCTGCTGTGCTGGGGCTCGGCAATATCGGAGCGCTCGGAGCGCTTCCCGTGATGGAAGGGAAGTGCGCTCTTTTTAAGACATTTGCCGGAGTCGATGCGATACCACTCGTGCTCGACCTCTCCACTACGGTCGAGGCAGGTACACAAGCAGAAATTGACGCAATTGTAGAGACGGTCCTCCGCGTGGCACCGGCGTTTGGCGGTATCAATCTCGAAGACATTGCTGCTCCGAAATGTTTTGAAATTGAGCGACGGGTGATAGAAGCACTCGACATTCCTGTGATGCACGACGATCAGCACGGGACCGCGGTCGTGGTCCTCTCTGCACTCATCAATGCATTCAAGGTTGTTGGAAAGAAATTTTCGTCCGCGCGCATTGTGATTCTGGGAGCGGGAGCGGCGGGTTCGGCGACCGCGCGGCTTTTGCATGCTGCAGGTGCAAAAAACATCATCGTGCTCGATAGCAAGGGGATTGTAGATAGCCGTCGGCCTGAAGCTCACAAGCGCGAGCTCGCGACATTCAATACAAAGCGCATTACAGGTGGATTGCATGAGGCACTGAAAGGAGCAGACGTGCTGCTCGGTGTATCCGGTCCGGATCTTGTAAAAGCCGCAGACATCCGTCTCATGGCATCGAGAGCAATAGTCCTTGCAATGGCAAATCCTGTTCCGGAAATTATGCCGGATGAGGCGAAGCGTGGGGGAGCAATGATCGTGGGCACCGGACGCTCGGATTTTCCGAATCAAATCAACAATTCACTCGCATTCCCAGGCATATTCCGCGGGGCACTTGATCACAAAGTCACTAAGATCACGCAACAGATGAAAATCAAAGCAGCGCATGCTATTGCCGCGTTGGTTAAAAAGCCCACACCCGAGAGGATCATTCCCGACATGTTCGATAAGCGTGTTGCCCCCGTCGTCGCCAAGGCTATGGCAGGCAAGCCTGCGGTCGCAAAAGTGATACGCTAGGTTTAGCCATGACTGTATTCAGAATGGTAAGAACATATGGTTGAAAAATTCCCCAATAGCAAAACTCCGGAGCAGAAAAAGAACCCGGAGATACGTGGCGAGGATAGACTGACACCAATACTTCCCATACCGGCGCGTCCCAAGGGGCTAACCGCTCGCCAGTTGTTACAGTCGCTCGGCTTGGCATCCGCATTAACACTGGTTCCGGCAGAAGATGTGTCGGCACAGGAGCGGCAACTCTCTCCGGAGCAACGGGTGATTGTTGAGTCAATATTTGGTGCAGATGTGGTAGCGCAGTGGGAAGCGGCAGGATTCACGTTTACCATGCCTGTCGCGGCAGATGAACACGGATCCTACATTATTCACATTGGACAAACCCACACAAGTCCACTCGGAGTTGCTGATCGCGTACGTACCAATAATATGGTGGCAGATTTTCAGTCAAAATTGTATGACTTACTTCTTACCGTTATAGACAAAGGTTCTGGAGTTGTGTTTGGGGAAACTTTTGGGCGTTATATGTCGAATGATCGCGAGCTCGTATGGGCTCTGCGTGTTCAGTTGGAATCCTGGCAGGCCAGAGACATAGCTACATTGGCAGATGCCCAAGATCTTACGGAATTGCTCAAAATGTACTTCCAGAATCGGGGACATCCCTTTGTCGTCGCACATATTCCGGGGGAACTCGTCCAGCCTCTTGTAGCGGCGGTCTCTTCATTTGCTCATTCATACGTTCCAGCAACTACGGCCGAAGGGTACTACCTGGATGGACTTAGAGCAGGCATTGGTTTATTTGAGCTTGGTGAGACCGCTAACCGGGCTGAAGGAAATCCAGATAATGCCAATGCCGTAACGATGTTGTATCTTGCGGGCGCCATCGACCTCGCACCTGCTGAATCTGTTGAAGCAAATCAAAGAGCCGCGGAAGCAACAAAGGCGGAACAAGAAGCAATGAGTGCGTTTGATATTGTTACGATAGAACATGCCAAGCAGGATTCGCAACTGAACGCATGGACCGATGAACGCGATACATTACTTGAAAAAGAACGAGTAGGGACTCTTTCTTCAGACGAAGAAGTGCAACTAAACGAGTTGAGGGTAAGAATCAGCGATCGGTTTTCCATGATTAGAGAACAATACTTACATGAATCTCCCGAAGGACAAGCATACCAAGCTGCTCAGGCTGAAGCAGAACGAGTGAGGGGGCCCGAAAGGGAAAACGTGGTTTTTGGTCGTATCGCAGAATACGAACTGCAACATGGGAATGTCATCAAGTACCCGATTGTGGTATATGGTGCCGATCACGACTTTGCTCCAGAACTCATTGCATATAATCAGACTATTGATCCAGAGGCGTGGAAAAGGAGATTGATTAAAATTGAATGGGCAGAAGGACAATCTAATCAGTAGGTGACAAGATAGGCTTATACATTGAAGTAGGTATGTTCATTAAGTAAAATTACTGTTTTCGATGGGTCAGATAGCCAGGATATGATATGCTCATTAATATGACACAGAAATTGCAGGAGCTTATTCGAAAAGCCGAGATGTGGCCACGGGAGGTGCAAGATGAGGCGGCAGACGCTCTGCACGCGATCGAGATGGCCCACCGCGGGTTGTACAAATTTACGGCGGAGGATAAGAAGGCGCTAAAAAAAAGCGCCGAGGATGTTCGCCTGGGGAGGTTCGTGTCAAATAAGAAACTTCGCGACTTCTTTAAGACCGGCCGAGCATAAGAGCATGAGAGGCCGGGTAACGGTTGCTGCCTTCCGCGAGCTTGCAGAGATACAGGATTATATTGCTAAGGACGATGAAGTGGCCGCGCAGCTAGTACGTGCTCGTGCCGAAGAGGTGATTGAGCGAATCTTCGAGTTCCCTCTCATTGCGCCTGCATCGAACGACGCGGGCATTCGGGTCTTTCCAGTCCGTCCATTCCCATACATCATCTTCTATACAGTCGGCAAAAGAGAAGTTATTATTCGCAACGTCCGGCACGCCGGACGCATGCGCCCGTAGTTCAACGGTTAGAACTTGGAGCTTATACCTCCATGACCCTGGTTCGACTCCAGGCGGGCGTATATGAATGAAATGGATGAGAGCTCTCATACGCATGAGACGAAGTACAGACAATACTTCAATTGGAATACCATCGTGCAAGTGGGTCTCGTAGGTTTTACTACCCTGGGTTTCCTGCTCACGGCTTTGAAATTGCCGGAATACGGACTGCTCGTAGCTCTCATTTCCGAGGTCTTCTGGCTCTATAGCTCGTACAGAGCATGGAAGGAGGCCAACCAGATCGGTATTTTCATTACCACTATTGTTATTACGTTGATTTTGATCATGGGAGTCGTGAATTACTGGTTTTTGTAGAATAATCTTTGTGAATTGCGCGGTTGCGTCGTTTAAGTGACGTGCGACAATATGGAAATGCAAAACATCTCTCGTTTTTTCTATGCACCAATTGTTGTGGCCGCCGCATTCCTCCTTTTGCCCTCTATAAGTTCCGCAGCAGAGATCACAATAACGATAGGTGACAGCACTTTTTCTCCGAAAAACGTGACGATCAATCCCGGGGATACCGTGAAGTGGGTCAATAACAGCTCTCTGTCGCATACAGTAACGTCCGATAATGGCAGCTTCGACAGCGGGACTATTGCCGCGGGGCAGACATTTTCAGCTCTCTTCAATGCTCCGGGCAATTATGCCTACCATTGCAAATTTCACGGTGGGATAGGAGGCGTAGGACAATCGGGAGTTATTACCGTTACTTCGGCGACTGTGACCCCTCCTCCTATTGCCGCTCCCTCTCCGACCGGTACTTCGCCCACTGTCGCTCAATTGCAGGCGCAGGTGCAGGCACTTCTCAATCAAGTCACAGCACTGCAAGCGCAAGCGGCAGCTAACGCCGGAGTCGGCACGGTGCCTTCTGGAGCGGTGTTTGATTCAAGCTCGTGCCCGCTTGTCGGTCGGAGCCTGAAGCGAGGCTCTTCCGGCGAAGACGTGACACGCCTCCAGCAATTCCTTGCGCGCGATCCTTCCATCTATCCCGAAGCAATCGTAAGCGGGTATTATGGCGCTCTTACGGAAAAAGCAGTGCAGCGCTGGCAAGTGAAATACAACATCGTGTCTTCCGGTACACCGGACTCCACCGGATTTGGCGTGGTAGGACCCCGGACCGCCGCAGCGATCGCACTTCTATGCACGACGGGAAGTTACGGAGGAATCCCGGGCCCCACAGCCGCACCGACAGTAGGCGGTTTCATTACGGTGACTCCGATATCCGGTACTGCTCCACTTGCGGTCAGTATTGTCGCTACCGTTAACACCACGAAGTCATGTACGGGTGCTACGTATACGCTCGATTTTGGAGACGGTACTCCCGTGCAGCAAATTCCCGTAGCTGCCGGAAATTGCGCGGAATTTAATCAGCAATTTCAACACACCTATCAGTATGGTGGTAATTACGCAATCAAACTTTCCGCAGGGGGACACGAGACTTCTGCCACGGTGACCGTCGCGGGTCCACCACCCCCTGTCTTTACTCCCAATCTTCCGAAGGAATCCTTCTCTGCTTTTCCTCTTTCGGGCAATGCCCCACTTACCGTTACATTTTCAGGCACGGTCAACAGCAACGACGCCGGTTTTTGCACCGGAGGCTGCGCGTCAACCTTGGATTTTGGAGATGGTTCTGCAGCCTCGATCAATTTGCCCTCAAGTGTAGGGGGATGGCTCAATTACAGTGTGCAGCACACCTATACGCAAAGCGGCGGATTTAAGGCAACCCTGTACCAGGGAGGGGCAGGGGCATTGCAGCCGATTGTGGGATCGGCCACGATTATTGTTACAACTGGTTCTCCACCGACGGGGACCACAACGCCCACTTCGTTTTCCTACACGACCCCCTCGATCGTGTCATCGGGTACCGCCGCTTTTACCTTCACCCTTGCATTCAACCTACCTTCTTCGTGCACAGGGTACCGACTTTCGTGGGGGGATGGCACTGCGGAGGTTATCCAAAATGATGGTGGTTCCTCGTGTGCGCAAACAGCTGCTCTCAAAAACCTTACGCATCAATACCCCCAGAGCGGCTCATACACAATTACGCTCAAGCGTGGGTCGGATCTCTCGCGTATTGATGACATTGCGCTTACGGTCTCCAACTAATCACAAAGCTATAGCGCTTTACTCTTGATGTAACTCTCTGGAGCTTGCAATTCGTGCCGCAAGTGCGGGATATTTCGATAGCTTCGCGTCCTCTTCAATGAGGTGTTGTGCTTCAAGGCGCGCGGCGCGGATGAGCTTTACATTCTTCAGTGCTTTCATGCCGAGGTCCGTTACTCCCCATTGTTTGCGGCCTAGTAAGTCGCCCGCGCCGCGCGCCTCCAAGTCTGCTTCCGCGAGCTTGAATCCATCGGCAGTTTCCGCAAGTGCTTTCAGCCGTTTGATAGAAACCTCGCTTTTACTTTCGGTAAGAAGAAAACAAAAAGGTTTGTACGAACTTCTCATGATCCGTCCGCGAAGTTGATGCAATTGTGCGAGACCGAAGCGCTCCGCGCCCTCAATCATCATCACTGTTGCGTTTGGCACATTAATCCCGACCTCGACTACCGACGTGGCGACGAGAATATCGATCTTATGTGCCGCAAACGCACTCATTACCATGTCTTTCTCTTTGGCGCCCACTGCTCCATGGAGTAGTCCGACCTTGAATTCCGGAAATACATCCTTCGCGAGTCGTTTTGCTTCTGCTTTTGCCGATTTTGCCTGTAGCGCGTTCCATTTGTCGGGATCCGGCTCTTCGATGCGTGGACAAATCACAAATGCCTGCCGACCCGCTTTCAATTGCTCTCGCACATGTTCGTACGCAGCAGCGCGTCCGTCAGGTTTCACTATTGTGGTTGTAATTTTTGCACGACCCGGAGGCAATTCATCCAGTATTGAAAGGTCGAGATCACCATAGAGCGTAAGTGAGAGTGTACGGGGGATAGGAGTGGCTGTCATAGAAAGGAAGTGCGGCGCGGCATCGCCTTTATGCGCAAGCGCGCGGCGTTGCCGTGTGCCGAAACGGTGTTGCTCATCGACGATTGCGTAGGCAAGGTGTTGGAACTTCACTGATTTCTGGATGAGCGCATGCGTGCCCACAAGCATTGCTATTTCTCCGTTTGCGATCCACTTGAGAAGTTGTGCACGCGAAATATCGGTTGCCCCATCCTTAACCACCTTCGACGGAAATTTTTTACAACCGCTTCCGGTGATAAGTGCAATGTTGATAGGGAGCTCTTTGAAATACTCGATGAACGATTGAAAGTGTTGATTCGCAAGGATTTCCGTGGGTGCCATGTACGCCACCTGCAGTGTGCCGCTCTCTCGCCTGGGCGGACGACTCTGCACCACTGCATAGGCCGTTGCCGCAGCCACATACGTCTTTCCGCTCCCTACGTCGCCTTCAAGGAGGCGTGCCATAGGATGAGGCTTCTCAAAATCAGTGAGAATGTCGGCAATCGCGCGTTGCTGTGCACTCGTGGGAGTAAAAGTAATTGAGCGTTGGAATTTTTCTGCGAGCCTCTCGCCCTCGAGAATCGGAAACGATACCTGCGTATTGTTTTCCGCCCGCTCTTGCGCCCGCGCGAGCTGGATCGCGAATATTTCTTCAAAGGCGAACCGCTTCCGCGCAGCTTCGGCGTGTGAGCGCTCATCTGGTTTGTGAATATATACAAGCGCGCTTTTCAAATCAGGCAGATTGTAACGGTCAACGATATCTTTTGGAATTGGATCGGGAATTGTTTCTTGTGCTCGGCCTATGGGGAATACTTTTTCAAGCGCATGTCTGAACCACAGAGAAGTAATACCCCGACTTTCGGGATACACCGGAAAATAGCTTTTAGCTTTTAGTTTCGAGCTGCTAGGAGATGCAAAAAGACCAGCTTCGGTGGGATCGGCCGCTGTCACCTGCGGATTTGCAAGATAGGGCTTACCGCTTTTCCCGGATACTACCCCCACCGCTTTTACGTACATGCCGGCGGAGAATTTCTTGGCCATGTAGGGTTGATGGAACCACATTACTTTTATGGAACCGGTTGCATCAGTAATCACAGCTTCTCCAACGGGGATCTTGCGCTTCCATGAACGGCGGACCTCAAGTTTACCGATTGTGCCGTAGACAGTTACGGAAACGCCCGCAACAAGGCCTGTGATGGATGTTTCTGCGCCCGCCTCTTCGTAGCGAGCGGGGAAGTGATAGAGAAGGTCGCGCATGGTTTCCAAACCAAGCTTTTTGAGGCCGCGAAGTTGAATGTCATTGAGTCGGAAGTGTTTCTTCACCGGGTCTTCAGGCAACATCTCTACAGTATACATTTGAGTTATTCACAGTCTCATTTTTTTGATATTGCAGAGTTTTTGTCTATACGTAAGATAGTGCTGTTCGATTAGAGAGGTCATATTTTAGACATATGGCATATCACGATGATGAAGAAGATAAGAAAGACAGCACCGTTTCTGAAGAGGCGCTCGGCGAAGTCCTTGATGAGGATGCAGATGAGGAAGACGACCTCGTGAGCGGGGCGGTTTTGGACGACGAGAAGGTCTGGGAGTGATGGGGGGTGCGCGAAAGTGTTTTCGTCATGTGCTCTCCGGCGTCGCTGTCTGCCGCTGCTGCGGGAGCTCCCTCTCGGCCCGTCGGCCTGCGAGACACGCCGTCAAGCACATGCCTCAATACATTTCGCTTTGAGGTTGGATATAAGAGGAATTTGCGTGAGCCGACTAAAACCTGTACCCTAGAACCTGAAACCTATCCCATATGCACACACTTCTTCGCTATCTCGGCACGGTCGCTGCTGTCTACCTTACGGTTACTCTGGTTCCTGGGATTACAGTTGCCGGTGGATGGCTGACCATCCTTCTAATCGCCCTTGTGTGGTCTGTCATCACCATTGTGATCAGACCTGTTTTGAAGATTCTCACGCTTCCTATCACAATCATTACGTTCGGATTGTTTTCTTTCATCCTGAATGCACTCCTTTTCTGGGCGGTCACGCTCATTGTTCCCGGATTTATGATAGCGGGTTTTGTGCCAGCACTTCTGGGAGCAATTGTACTTTCGGTACTAACGTGGCTCATTCACCAGATCCTCTAGAGGTTGCGTTGCTATAGTGACTGGCCGTGGGGAAGTCGCCGCAATGGAAAAAGTCGCAAGAAGCGGTCGGTGATCTGAGCCTGGCAAGTCATGCATCGCGGCCGAGACGACATTCAAGCTTGTCGCAAAAATGTAATCCAAGCGGTTACGGAACTTCAGTCCAAGGTAGTAGAGGGAGGCGAGAATTCTCAATTTATCCCGCGGGTCGGTATATGCGATATCGAAACTCCAATGCAATTTAGGCAGAGCGTTCACATATTTCCTTCCAAGTGTTTCTTCCAATGTGCGCTCCCTGCTGTGGCGCAGGGCAGACAAACCGATCGTATTGAAATCTCCCGCGAGAATGCGAAAATCCGCCGGCTGTTCCTCTATCGTTTCGCGCAGATGATGTACTTGTCGCATCCGGTGCTTTTCGCCTCCCTCCCATGCGAAATGCGCGCTTGTCACTTGTAAAACCTTTTTTTCCCATTCGAACGAGCCGACGAGGGCCGCGCGTTCGATTTTGTCGGTCAATTCGCGGAGCGCTGATAGTTGAAAGGGGATTCGAAGCTTATGCAGCCGCACAACTTTGGTGTCGATGAGTCGCAGTTTCTTTTTGTTCCACAGTATTGCTACGTTACCGCCCACTCCGACATGCGCATGATGCATATCCCAATCGGAGAAATCCGTGTGGGCAAGTAATTCCCGCAACGAATCCTCGAAACTCACTTCTGCTTCTTGGAGACACAAGACGTCAGCGCCTTCTCCTATGAGGAATCGGATGTTTTTGAGTATTAAATCGGTGTGATGTCCACGCAGAATATTATATGTCGCGCAGGTAATGTGCATACGCCTGTATTTTCCTTGTATTATACCTCCTTCGCCATATTTTTCCTCTCATGATATGGTACGTCGTACGGAGAGGTGGCCAGAGCCCTGCCTGCCGGCAGGCAGGGGTCGAAATGCAGATGAGAAATGTCGGAAGAGGCACAGTTTACATGGAGAGGTGGCAGAGCGGTCGAATGCAGCACACTGCTAATGTGTTGAGCCTCTAAAGGGCTCCGAGGGTTCGAATCCCTCCCTCTCCGCAGATACAAAATAATCCGCGATAGCGGATATATTTTGTCTGCGGAGAGGAGCGAAGTGCCTGCGCGCTTTGCGTGAGGGATTCGAAAGGCGGAGCGATATTTCGTCAGTAGACGAAATCGCGAGCCAGGGTCGAGAAAAATCTTGCGCGACGGCGCAAGGTTTATTCGTGACCGAATCCCCCTCTCCGCCAAGATGGCACATTAGGTGTGCCTCTCTAAGGTTATACACAGGGTTCGTTGGTCCACAGCCTAGGAACAACTGGGTCTGCTATTGTAGCGGCATACGGAAATGGAACGAAATTCACTTGCCTTTTACAAACGATCAACTTCCCGTGACTCTGTCACCCTTCTTTCGGTTCCCCTTGAGATCGGCTCTGATGAGCGCGGATTAGCGGAAGCCCCCACGTATCTCTTCGATCAGGGGCTAGAAAAAGTTCTTGCATCTTTAGGGCGCGAAATTTCTGAGACCAAGACAATTTCAGTTCCTCAGGTGCAGCAAGTCGCAAGCGCAGGCCGAATGAAATATGGGGAGGAGATCGCGGCTGTCGCGAAGCGTGTTGCGATGGCGACCGAAAAGGCAATGAAAAGAGGGGATACGGTCATCACGCTTGGCGGGGACCACTCTATTTCTATGGGCACTATAGCGGGTGCTGCCGCAGCCTATCAATCCTTGGGAGTCATCTATATCGATGCGCATCCCGATTGCAATACCGATGAGACGACGATCTCGGGCAACGTCCACGGGATGGTGACAGCCGCTGCAATGGGAGTGGGGCACGAAGTCCTCACAAAGATCGCGAAGCGACACGTTGATCCGGAGAACTTCGTTTTCCTCGGCCTCAAAGATATCGATGAGGCAGAGATCGAATTTTTGCAAAAACGATCGATTCCCTGCACAACGATCTTAGATATTGCACGGCACGGACTCGCGCCCGCCCTCGCTGCGATCGATCGCCTTGCACACAAAGTAGACGCTGTGTGGGTCTCGCTCGACATGGACGCAATTGATGCCGCATACGCTCCCGGGGTAGGCCTTGATTCTCCTGACGGACTCACAAGGCGGGAAATTGTGGGGATCGCGCAATACCTTGGAAAGACGTGCCGCGTCGCAGGACTCGATATTGTGGAAATGGTGCCTAAAAAAGATACGGACGCAAAGACCGCAGGTCTCGCGCTCGAACTTCTCGCGCGATTTCTCGGTGGAGAATACAATTGGTACAAAGGATATATGGATACGTATCGAGAGACAAATGTTACTGAAAGCAGCAAGCGTATTTTGACTACGCGCGAGCAAGGGCAAGCAGTGTGACTTCGGCGCCGGCGCGTCGAAGAGGGGTCGCGGCGTTTACGAGTGTCGCGCCGGTGGTCGTCACATCGTCTATAAGAAATACATGTGTTTTATTCACGAGCGCTGCGTTTGGTGCGATAAACGCGCCCGCAACATTACTCAAGCGCTCCGAGCGGGGAAGGCGCGTCTGCGGCTTTGTCTCTCGCGTGCGCGTGAGCGCGTGGGGCGCATAGATTGAGCGTGTGCCATCGCGGAATTCCGATGGTAAGGCTTGGAGAACGAGCTCTATTTGATTAAATCCGCGCTCACGCGCACGCGATGCATGCAGTGGCACAGGGGCGATAATAATTCTCCGCTTGCTGAAAGCGCGATGCGATGCGATTTCTTCCGTCAAATAATCTCCGAGAAGTTGTGCCCCGAGGTTGGCTGCGTGAGCAGAACGATCATATTTCAATGCGCGAACGAGATCCTGTACGGCAGTGTCTCGGTAATCCATCAGCGTTGTAATACTTGTCCCCAAAAGCTCGTGCACCGTGGGAGTGAGCGGAATGTCTCGCACCGTACGCTCTTTCGTGCGCGCACTGCGCTCATGAAGGGGAAGAACCGCATCAAGAACAGATTCACAAGTATATCGGATGAGTGCGACCGTTTTATACATCGGGCAGATTGTACGCATATCTCAAAAATAGTCGAGAATTCGCCATTCAAAGGCTTGTGATAGAGTAATGAAATGGACTTGGCACAGAAAAAGTGTGTAGCGTGCGAAGGTGGCGCACAGCCGATGACTCCCATGGAAGCCGAGGCTATGTTGACGCACGTAAAGGATTGGTCTCTTGCGTCCGATACGAAAACAATGACCAAACAATTTACATTCAAGAATTTCAAAGACGCGATGGAGTTTGCAAACAAAATAGGAGACATTGCAGAAGCAGAAGGCCATCATCCCGATCTCTCGATTGGGTGGGGAAGGGTCGCCGTTGTGCTCTCGACCCACGCAATCGGTGGACTCTCTGAAAACGACTTCATTCTCGCGGCCAAGATAGACAAAATCGTTTGAAATAGCGTGATATAATTTCAAAATGGCATTCTCGCTGGGTAGTGTCGTGCAAAAAATTTCTTCTCTTGTCGGCAAAGGTGTAAAAGGCGGGGGAGAGAGTGTCTTGGGAATTGATATTGGCGCTTCGAGCGCGAAGATCGTGCAGTTGCGTCCCTCTCGCGGCGCTGCGGTTCTTGAGACCTATGGCGAGATAGCGCTCGGCCCGTTTGGCGGGCAGCCGATAGGGAAAGCCGTGAAGATCCCGCCAGAGAAGACTGCCGAAGCCCTTCTCGACGTGATGCGCGAGGCCAACGTGACAGCTACCGCGGGCGGGCTCTCTATTCCGTTTTCTTCAAGTCTCGTCTCGGTCTTGGATTTGCCCAGTGTCCAGCCGGAACAACTGAAACGCATGATCCCCATTGAGGCGCGCAAGTATATTCCCATTCCCGTGAATGAAGTGACACTCGATTGGTTTGTAATCCCGCGCGAAGAAGGGGAACAAAGCGCATTTGATCGCGTCGAGAAAGAAACACCCTTGCAGGCAAAAGGGCAGGAAGTGCTTCTCGTCGCGATCCACAACGATGTACTCCAGAATTATCAAATCATTGCGGCACAGGCAGGGATTACGATCAATTTTCACGAAATAGAAATTTTCAGCGCGATCCGCTCATCGGTTGGGCATGGCATCGCCCCCGTCTTAATTGTTGATTTGGGCGCCGCGACGACGAAGATTTATATCGTCGAAAGAGGAATTGTGCGCCTCTCGCACCTTCTCTCAATCGGGGGACAGCATATGACTGAGAATCTTGCGCGTTCTCTAAACTGGGATTTTGAGAAAGCGGAACGCATTAAGCGGGAACATGGACTCGTGACATCGACTGCGTATAGCCCCGAAGAGAACGACAAGATCAGAACTTCTGTCTTATCAACACTAACGCGTGTGTTTTCTGAAGTGAATCGGGTACTATTGAGCTACGGACAACGGTACAACAAAAATGTATCGCGCGTGATCCTTGCAGGTGGCGGGGCGTCGCTTCCGGGATTGAGTGAAGTGGCACATAGCTCGCTTTCGGTTGAGGTAGAAATAGCGAACCCCTTTGTGCATGCCGAGGCGCCCGCGTTTCTTGAAAAGGTATTGCGCGACATTGGTCCGGGCTTTGCGGTTGCGGTGGGAGTCGCACTGCGCAAACTAAAGAGTGGTTGAAAAAAGATATTATTGTATGGCTGAAAACAGTGCACCAACTTCTTTTATACCTCATGACACGGGAGTCGTGTCTCCTTCACCGCGTCGAAGAAGTGCTGGTCTCAACGACCTGCTCCTCTTGTCTTCGATCGTGCTTTTTGTTGCTTCAGCTGCGCTTGCGGGAGGAGTGTTTTTGTATCAACAATTTCTTGCTACCGAGAGTGCTTCCAAATTGTCTCAGCTTGAGCGCGCACAGGCGGCGTTTCAACCGTCCTTGATTCAGGAACTCACGCGGCTCGACGATAGGATGCATGCCGCGGATCGCATTTTAGGATCTCACCTTGCGCCTACTGCCTTTTTTGCCGCACTCGAGCAAGCCACGCTCCAAACAATCTCGTTCCAGAGTCTTGATTTCCAGGTCCCCGATTCGCAACACATGACCATCAAGATGGCAGGTATCGCGCAGAGCGTAAACTCGATTGCTCTCCAAGCGGATTTATTTAGCAAGAACGGTACGATTGCTGGCCCCATATTTTCGAATATCGCTCGTCAGTCTGACGGTGTTCATTTCAATCTCTCGGCAGTCGTAAATCCGATATCGATCAATTATGCGGCACTCGTCGCATCGGTACAGAATGCAGGAATCCAAAATCAAACACTCCCAACGACGGAAGCACCAACAAATCCTTCACCATTTGACGCTCCGATTCCAGAGACAACACCTCCACAAAATTAGTATGATGCGCCTCATTATTACACTCATTGCCGTCGTTCTCGCTGGAGGCGCCTTTTTCTGGTACACGAAACCCGCGTATGATGAAGTACAGGAGAGTCGAGCCAAAATTGCACAATACGACGCAGCACTCGATAAGGCGGCAGAATTGCAGGAACTCAAACAAGAACTCCTCTCGCGGTTCAATGCCTTTAGGCCCGAGGATTTGGATCGTTTGCATAAGCTTTTGCCTGACCATGTCGACAATGTGCGTCTCATTCTCGATTTGGATAATCTCGCCGGCCGCTTCGGCCTTTCACTTCAAAATGTAGATGTATCGAGCTCTGAGAGCAAAAATACGAAGGCTCAGACGGTTGGTGCTATCGGGACATCAAACCAAAAATACGATTCTCTCACGCTCTCCTTTGGGACGCGTGCCACGTATAAAACGTTCGTTGATTTTCTGAGAGATTTGGAATCGAGTCTGCGCATCGTGGATTTAGTGTCCCTTTCTATCGCGCCGGAGACGGCGGCTACGCCTACGAAGGGGCAATCTTCCGAACCTCAATATAGTTACAAGATTACACTTCGGACGTATTGGCTTAAGTAAGCTGTTATGAGCGAAGCGAATTACAGATTACTTAACCCAGCACCTTCTAACGGAAATCTCATAATCAACGAAACAATATGACAAAGTACTCAAACTTTTACAAACAAACGAGCGCACAGAAGGTGCTGGGTCTAAGATTTGCTAAGCTCACTATGTTCGCTAATCAAATCTAAGATATGCAAGCCTTATTACATCGCAAATGGATACTCATCGTCGTCGCTCTTCTTATTGCGGGTGGCACATGGTATGGATTGTCAGCCTCAAGCCCCTCTTCTCCGCTGGTGACAACTCCGATTGCTGCTGTCGCGAACCCTGCTGAACAAGGACTCATCGCAACACTGCTTACACTTCGTGCGGTCAAACTTGACGGGACAATCTTAACCGATCCCGTATTTATGAGCCTCAAGGATTTCTCTACCCAAATTGTCGAAGAGCCTGTGGGTCGCGACAATCCGTTTGCCCCGCTTTCTTCGCAGTCTGTTCCGTCTGTAAGCAGCACGCAGGGCGCTCAAATTTTCAAACCGCTCTAGCGTTATGCCGGGAGCGACCATACCAGCTGTTGCAAAAAGTGCAGGAGATACTGCAGGTGCACTACCTCGATCCGTAGGGGACACCAAGATTCCGTTCGAGATTTTGCGCTTCATCCCCGAAGAATCGGCAATGCATTATCGGTTGGTGCCGCTTGGTGTTACCGAGGGCGTTCTAGAAATTGGCATGCTGGACCCTGACGACATTCGGGGAATTGATGCTTTGAATTTTATCGCGCGTACCTCGGGAATGCCCTTCAAGATTTACCAGATTACGCAAGAGGATTTTGATGCTGTCTTGGCGATGTATCGCGGGCTCGGCGGTGAAGTCGAGCAAGCGGTGACAGAACTTGAGTCCGAGGCAAAAATGCAGAAGAACAAGCCTCAGGAGGCTGCCGGTACGGGAGAGACGGCGCCTCTCGATCTCGAAGATCCTTCTATTGGGAAAGGAAAGGGAGGGGGAATGGCGAAAATTCACGAAGACGCACCCACGATCAAAATTGTCTCCACGATTCTGCGCTATGCGGTCGATGGCAAAGCCTCTGATGTCCACATAGAGCCACAGCCTACCGGAGTGCGGGTGCGGTATCGTGTTGACGGCGAGTTGCACACGAGTGTTGTGCTTCCTCTGAATACGCATCGTGCACTTGTGGCGCGCGTGAAGGTCTTGGCAAGTATCCGCCTCGATGAGATGCGCAAACCCCAAGACGGTCGCTT